>JGI2171J19970_10000497_pt1 | contig 21010 bp, 21 predicted proteins | sample DeeMarSWOR324_28_FD_19970 | JGI IMG/M metagenome (IMG submission 19970) | reverse complement strand
GTAAAGGTGACAAAACCAGGAACAGAAGAAGAGGTGGCCAAAAGAATCAATCTGACTGTACCCAATGTGGAAGCCTGGTCTTCTGCTGCCATGTCGGAACAAGTAGGAGACTTTCTCAGTATCATTGAACAGGTGACCTGGGCCATTTCTGCAGTGGCAGCCATTGTGGGAGGAGTGGGCATTGCCAATACCATGCTGATGTCTGTCATTGAGAGGACCAAAGAAATTGGCGTGTTCAAGGCAGTGGGCTGGTCCAATGCAGATGTGATGAAGACCATATTAATGGAAGGATTATTTTTAGGCTTCTTAGGCGGTGTCATCGGTATTTTACTGGGGGTTGTAGCGGTTTTTGTTGTGAAGGATCAGATTCCCGGATTTGCAGGGGAGATTACATTATTGTTGATTACGGAAGCTATGGCTTTTGCTATGTCTTTAGGAGTCATTGGCGGTATCTATCCAGCGTACAGAGCAGCAAATCTGAATCCGGTGGTAGCTTTGAAAACGGAGTGATTGCATGATTGAGGCTATCGATTTAAAGAAGTACTACAGGATGGGAACTGTTTTAGTGAAGGCCTTAAATGGTATTAACATGAAAATAGAAGATGGAGAATTTTTATCCATTATGGGGCCTTCAGGATCAGGGAAATCCACGTTATTAAACATGTTGGGAGCTTTAGATAAACCCACCTCAGGTACAGTATTCTTTGATGGGATTGATCTGGCACGGGTGGATGAATCAGTGTTATACCAGTTGAGGAGAAAAAAGGTAGGGTTCGTCTTTCAATCCTTTAATTTGATCTCTACGTTGAATGCTATCGAGAATGTGTTAATACCTCTGGTGCCTACCAACACGCCTAAAGAAAAGGGGTACAGACGAGCGAAAGAACTATTGGAAACAGTAGGACTAGGAGGCAGAATGCGGCACAAGCCCTCAGAAATGTCGGGAGGAGAACAGCAGAGAGTGGCTATGGCCAGAGCCTTGATTAATGATCCTAAAATCATTCTGGCAGATGAACCCACAGGGAATGTGGATTCAAAAACAGGTGAAGAGATCATAAAGTTGTTGCGGGATTTGAACGAGAACATGGGGACTACGTTAGTGATTGTAACACATGATCCTGAAATAGTTGAGTCAACAGAGAGGACCATCAGACTAAGAGATGGAATAGTTGTAGAATAAATCTGAAAATGCAGGTATGGAGCTTACAGGGATTAAAAGCTTAACCTGAAAAAATGTCGATTCTGTACAATTCCATATCAGGTGCGTACGATTTTACTGTGCAGTACTGAAGAATTTCAATAGGTTTAATTTTGGTGGCTAGAGCTTTAATTCTCTCAACTTCTCCCTGGAGATCTGACGTAATCCTGTAGTAGTGGATAATACGACCGTACTGTAATGCTTCAGGTAAAAATTCAAAGGTTTTTTGGGGCAAGTTCATGATAATTCTATCTGATGAACCTATTTTTGCAATTTCTTTCTTGGCATCACCCAAAATGGGGTGTACATTTGTTATTTTGTTTAATTTTATATTTTCTTTCAATAACTGGATAGCCTCTGGGTTAATATCAATACTATATATTTTTTCAGCTTCTGAATATTTTGCAATCATAAGAGAGAAGGGGCCAACTCCGCAGAACATATCAGTTACAATCTCGTGAGCTTCGACTTTTTGTGCAATTCTTAACCGCTCTGTGGCTAGTCGGGGGTTGAAATACACGGTATTGATATCAACATTGAATGTGAGGCCGTATTCTGTGTGTATAGTTTCACTTTTTTGTTCTCCTGCCAAGTACTCAAAGGTTCTTGTTCTGTACTCTCCCTGGACTTTGGATCTTTTCTGGACTACTGTGCGGATCGGTTTCCGGGTTAAGAGAGCTTGTGCAATCTCATTCTTTTGGTCTTGTACATCTTCAGGTATATCCACAATGGCAATGTCTCCAATGATGTCAAAACTGCTTATCCCAAATTTCTTCAACGATTCAGGGGGTTGCACCTTCTCTTCAAAAGAGCATTCAACAACATCATACCCGGGAATACCTTCTTTTACCGGAAAGTAGATAAAAAATTCATCTTTCTTTATCTTGTATCGAGATAAGAGCAACTCCTGCTGTATGAGGGTCTGTCTCACTTTCTCGCCTTCTCGTTTTGGCACTTTGAGACCGTGCATTGACTATTTTTGATGTGCATCATTAAATACTTGTTCACCAGAATAATCACATCTTTGATATCAATCTGTCATGTGCTACAGAATGTTACACGTGTAACATTCAAATAATATCATTTCACTTCACATCTGTGGGAAGGTGAACATACTGTCAGGTTCTTCCGATCTTTTTGAACAACCGGATGATGTAGAAACATTTATAAAGAATACAGTAAAAAGGTTAACTGTGACAAAGGTGAGAGATTCTTCCGTGCATCTGCAACTTGGCCACTTGCTCAATAGCCACCCACATGCAAGTGTTGATAAAATCTACAGAATGACACGGAAAGAGGGGCTAATTGGGTCTATCAATACGGTCTGGTACACACTGGAGTACATGGAAGAGAACAAAATCATAGATAATCCCAGATGTGTCATCAAGAACTGCAGAAACTACACAAACATGCACTACATTCTCAAGATTGAAGATTCAAAAGAGTCTATGAGCAGCTTCATCACGAGATACAAGAATTACATTGATATGGTGCATTCTATGAATGCGTATCGGGAAACCTACTTGTATGTGAAAACTCATGGTACCTTATCAATTCCAGACAAGTTCCAGATCCTGGAAGAGTGTACCTGGTCTAACTTTATACCAATTCTCCCCCATTCCACTGCTGAAAAGGGTTTATCAGATGCTTTGAAGGCCGAACCGGAGGCTGAAAGTGTTTTGGATGATTTTACTGTAGATGAACAACTGGAATGGGATAATGAAACATGGGAAACTTTTCACTGGTTGTGCGTGAATTACAGGATGAGTTATACTGATTTGGGGAAGTTGATACAAAAATCTCCTCAAGCAGCTTACAGGAGGAAATTAGTTATTAATCAATCTGTTATTCTTTGGTATCCTATTTTCATTGGGGGTCAACAATCTTATGAACTCTTATTTTTTTCATTTGAGACTAAATTTCCTTCTTTTTTTGCTGAAGTGCTCTCAAAAAATACAGGTGTATCGTATCTTATTCAAACATCAGAAAGGACGACATTATTCGTCAACACAACTATTCCCAAAGTGGTGAATAGTGCTATGGGCAGATATGAGGATACGGGTATCATTCGTGATCTGCGGAGGATGTACCTGCACAACTACTGGGACCCTATTGTGGAACGTTATATGGAGGGGTCTATACCGGAGAGGTACTTCTACATGTTCAAGATCGGGAATAAAAAAGGAAAGAGAAGATGATTACGTTGGGTGTCCTCCTCCACCTCCTCCTGTATTGGGTGGACCATCGGGTTCAATACCATTCGGAAGTTCAAAGGGCCAACCTTTCAGTATCATATGTTCACCTCACTGTGGTTTGCTGTGTCTGCATATAAGGGTTCTTGAGAGGGGCTGCTGATCTCAATCTTTACCAGTTAGGTAGTGGGATTCTATATTCTTTCTTTGTCTCTTTCCATGCTTTTTCTCTCGATTTTTCAAATCTTTCTAGCTCTTTTTCATCAAAACCAAGTTCTTCTGCTATTTCTTCCATTTTTTTGGCTCTAATGTATTTGTCTGAAAAATCCCTTACGAAGCTGTAAACCTCTTCTCTGAGCTTGATCTCATCAGTCCATTCAGGGACTTCCAGAGTTAGTGTTACAGTTTTTGTCATGGGAGAATATAACCCTGAATCAATTTAGGGGTTTGCTTTGATTGATCTCTTCCATTTCTCCTTTCTGTACCTTTATCTATTAACTTCCCAAAAGCATTTAAGAATGAATGGCAGAATCATGAATGGTGAACCTATGAATTACAGTGAACTGCAAAAAAAGTATGGTGGTGGGTTCGTGGCTTTTCTTAATGGTGAAGTGGTAGCTCACGGAAAAACATTCAGCGATGTATTGGATGAAGCAAAGAAAAAAGGTATTCTAGAGGATGAGAACCTGATTTTCGATTTTATAGAGGAAGAAGGTGCAGTTTGTGTGTACAGAGTGCCACAACTATGAAATAAAAAAGCTCAGTATATTCAAGACTGATAGTGTTGTTCCTAAGGTCATAATTCCAGTTGAAACAAAATTTGGGTACAAAAAGGAAGTGTTTCTTCTGGAAACTGGAGATTCAATAGGTTGCAGTCACATTGATGTCAACACACTATTTATTCACGCATGAACTGGGATTGTCAATTTCGGGGGACGGAATCTCTTGGGTTCGAATTTTCTCTTTATGATTGAACGGTAAATGAAATGATAGTTTATCTGAATTGTTACACGTGTAACACGTTGACGTCCAAAGATTTGACAGTCCCATGAACCAAAACATTTAAATTTCTCCGCTCCCAAGAAAGAACACTCTAATGAGTATGTCAGGAGGTGAAATGATGAAATGGGAAAAACCACTCATGGGCGACCTAGCACCTGTAGGCCCATGTCACGATCCCTGTCCCCCGCGAATACCCTTTGATTTACCACACTGCGAAAAGATACCAACGTATCTTGTACCATGACTTTAATTGTTTTCTTTTTTTTATTTTTGCTTTTTCATACAGTGTGAGATATGCAGACTCTGTGGTTTGTATAGACAACAGTATATAATTACTTCTTTACTGTCTGTTACTGCTCATCTTTTTATACGGGAAGAGAAAGTCATTCCATGAAAGGTGTCATGTTTGATGTTGATGGAGTATTAACATATCAAGGAAGGACATACCCGGGAGCTGTTGAAACTGTTGATGTGCTCAAAGATAAGGGAATGGCTTTGAGATTTGTGACCAACAGTACCTTAAAAAGTCGGAAATCCTGTGCTGAACAACTGAGAGAATCGGGATTTTCTGTAGTAGAGGAAGAGGTAATTACTGCTTCTTATGCTACTGCTGTATACCTGAATGGGATAAAACCGAAATCGGTGTGGGTTTTACTGGAAAGAGAAGGATTTAATGAATTCAAAGAGTTTAACCATGATAGTGAAAACCCTGAATATATTGTGGTGGGTGATTACAGAGATAAATTTACCTTTGGCAGCATGAATAAGGCTTTGCGGTTACTGTTGGAGGGTGCTAAATTGATTGGTATGTCACAAGAACGTGTTGATACCAGTATGGGAGATGCTGAGTTGAATGTTGGTTCATGGGTACACATGTTGGAGTGGGCATCCGGTGTTAACGCTGTATACATTGGAAAGCCGAACCCGTACATGTTTTTATTAGCATTGGAGAGTATGGGGTTAGACAAAGATGAGGTGGTCATGGTGGGTGACAATGTGATTACAGATGTTAAAGGTGCACACAATGTGGGTATGAAGGCTGTACTGGTGAAGACAGGTGAATTTGCTGAAGAAGATTTAGATCTGGGTATTACTCCTGATTTTATTTATGATGCTGTTAAGGGCATTACGGACATCCTGGGAGTGTAAACAGGTTTTAGTCGATTGATGAAAGAGCAAAATTCTACGTTCAAAGTGTGAGATTCTACGTGTAAATTTTGACTTTTTGTATCAATATCAAAAATAACTAAGGAATGAAATGTTAATTTTTCTCTTCTCCTATACTCTTTACACTTCATTATGAGGGTGATTTTCCCATGGACGACTTCAACTTTCCTCGTTTTGAGCTGAGGTTACCTCTAAGGAGGCCACTGCAGAATCGTGACACAAGTAGGCCTTATTCCGCTTATAGAAACATACTTCATTCAAATGAAGTATTCATTTTGATTTTCACTAGCATTATTTCATATATTTCCTAACTGTCCACCAAGTGTCATCTCTGTTCGCTTTTGTGCGAGGCTGATATCTTCAGCTTTTACCGTTTTTCTTCCAGCATGTTCTGAAAGTATTATGGCTTCTCGTGCAATTTCCACTGCTACATCCTCAAGGTAGGATGCAAGCTCTTTGGCAGCGCCTTTAGACACTCTGTAGGCGCCCGCTTTCCGGATCAACTTTTCTACAGATGCTAAGGGTAATAACATGTTGGCACCTCCTTTTATTTGGATGTGCATTTATTGCCAAAAGACCTCATAAATGTTACATCATTTTGGGGTTGTAAAAGTGTCGGGTGATTGTCTCTTTTGTTACACGTGTAACAATTTTTTGCCTCTTATCACATCAATCTTGAAAAATGACATCCAAGAAGATTAGTCTTCACCCTCCGAAAATGTGACAACCCCATCTTTCATTGGATTCCACTTAGTAATCGAGTTCTCCCCATGTGCGAATACTACGACAAACAAAACAATCAAAGGCTATACTAGGAGTAATATCTTTGATAGCGGCTGTTGTTCTTCAAGTGCTTGTATGAGCGTGAACGTTGCAATACCACTAGGACCCCACATATCGTGTTCGGCGCTCCCAGACATATCCAAAACGCCGTCTTGCTCTGTTACATTCATCCAAGAAGGATTCTTGACAGTCCATTTGGGATCTATGGTCCCATCATCAAAATAATCTTTGAAATGCACTTCATTATTATCTGGAAATATTGCATCCACCCTTACCTCTCTAAATTGTGCGTTGACAGTATCACCCCGTGCTCGAGCATTTGCATGGAGTGAGATACTCGGTTGTATGAGTCTCATAGAAACTGTCTTTTTTAGGTCACCATCAATGTAAACCTTCACTGTACCATGGTCGTATTCGATCTTGTACCAATGGTAATTTGCATCTGCAGTGCCTAGGTTATAATCACTGATCTCTCCGTCTTTTGCCACTCTTAACCAGAATCCCCCTATATTTGGATCCAAACTGATCCCCAATTTTATATCATTTACATCCCATTCATCATAGACACTAACCATTGCTGCATATCCAGTTCCACTCCCTGACACTCTAAATCCAGATTCAACTGTCAGCCTATCGAGTTCCAATTCCTCAAGTTTTATTTCTGGCTCCTCTGTAATTTCTGGCTCCTCTGTAATTTCAGATTCTTTTTGTCCAATACATCCTAACAAGAACATCAAGAGCATTACTATTGCAGCAGACTTAGAATTTCTCATCCACATTTTGATTCCTCCTGTGAGTATATTATTTTTAAGTGATCCATATATTTAAGCCTTTTGATATAGGAATTGTTCTTGGTTTTGTTCTAGCTCACTGCATTATTTCATTAATTCCAATTTTCAGCAAAGTGCACGCTGGAGAACGTTGAAAAACTCACAGGTGAGGAAATGGAAGCATTAGCATTTGCGATCAATCTGATCTTTCATAGAGACTTTGAAATTGTGAATGAAAATGTGGCAGTGATAGAAATATTCGCAGAGGCAGTAGGCAGGTTTTCAAGACCAAACTCGTCATCTTGAGAATAGAGACAGATTCATGCAAAAAGGTGCAAAGGCTCTGTCCCTATCATAGTTGTCCGGCCGGAATCCATCCCTTGTACTGTGTTCCAGTGGAAAGGTTTGTGATCAGGATCTGTCCGGGCCTTTCCTCATTCCAAGTGATTCTCCAGTCATTTCCACATTTGGGACATTCCATAGTACATGGTATCATTGTAGTATCAAGTTTTCCTTGATTTCCACAAATTGGACATTCTATTCCTGCTTTTACCATGGTAAAAACCTTCTGAAAGCTATTACTATCATGAAATCCTTAATTTATATATTTTTCTTCCTTTATAAACTCTTCTATTCATTCATTTTTGTCTTACCCTTCTATTTTACCCACTTCTGTATACTTTGTAATTTCCTTCTACTACCAATTTCAATATCTTCCAGTCTATGATTGGAAAGGCAAAAACTCTTTGAGAATAGTTGAGAACCACAACTGTGAGACAACAGTAACGATGGACAACTTCTCTATTGAAAACATTTATATATTCTGTTCCATTGTACAGGATGATGAACAACAGAGAGACTGAAGGATCGTTAACGGGGGGAATTTTTACAGGGTTAAAGATAGAAGTTCCTAAAGATATACGAGAATTGTTAATCCCTGGTGAAAAAGTTTTACATGCTGTGAGACAGGCTAGGCTAGAGCAGGCCATAACGCCTGATTCCATTTTTGTGACCACACACAGAATAATTGTGAGGAGACCTACCACGCTTGGGTTACGAAGGAATGTTACTGACTACAGGTACACTGATATGGCCAACACGAGGATTGAGAAGGGATTGATCAATTCAAGTATTTACATAGATATGCGATTCTTATCAGAGGAATGCTGTTTGAAGGGGATTCCCAAAAAGAGTGCAGTCAGGATTTTCCGAACGATTGAGGAGAGAATTGCACGGACTCGTACGGGGTTACCGCTGTCTGTATCTGAGGGTGCAGAAGATCCGCTTCAAATTTTGAAAGTGAGGTTTGCCAAGGGGGAGATCACAAAAGAGGAATACCTTTCGATGAAGAGGGCATTGGAGGAACTTTGATAGAACTTAATTGCTTTTAGCCTTTGATCGTGACATGTTCTTCGTGGCAAAAGTAATGCACGATATTTGGTTAGAAGCTCCGCTCCCATGCTCCAACACAACAAGTCCTTCAAAATTGAACTATTATGAGAATTCATGAATAAAAACCAATGAAGTGTTACACGTGTAACAATTGACAATAGATGGACACCTCATGACAGTATTTCTACACATTTTTGCATCATTCTGTTGCGATTATGACAGCACTGTGTGACAGCCTGCATTCTTGGATAATTATCCCCAACTCTTTTTCTTGTACCTGGACGCTTTGAGTTCGTCCCACTTCATAGCACGCATGAATGCACATCTAGGAGTCTTTCTATAAAGGGTTTTATGCTCCCAGAATATGTCCACTAAACACCCTCCACCACACATGTACCGTATAGGACAGTCTTTGCATTCAGGTATTTGTGAAACAGATAGCCTTCGTATCTTTTTGAGAACAGGAGACTCTTTCCATATTTCTTCAAGAGGTTTCTCTCTTATATTCCCTGCTAAAAATTCAGGGTACATCAGCCCTGCACAGGGGTATACACCACCATCAGCTCCTACAGAGAGCATTCGATGACCTGCACTGCACAAATCCCTTTTTACCATCCTGGTTACACCAGGTTTCAAACTTTCATCAAACCCGATGTATGAAGAATCAGGATCTAATTCTTTTATCTGTCTGTAGGTTTGTATGAGTTCATCTGTGGTAGGGTTGATATCCTCTAAAGAGTCAAGGGATCTTCCGCCCATTTTTAAAAGTTCAAAAGACACTGGAGCGATTCCTTCTTTTTTAACAAATTCTATAGTCTCTCTCATTTTGTGTTTATTGGTTTTCAAGAGTGTCATTCTCACAATGACGTCCACTCCCAATCTCTTCAACCTTCTCAGTGCTGTAACAGCTTTTGTGAATACACCCTTACCCCTAATGGTATCATTGGACTCTTCATCTGGTCCTTCTAGGCTTATCTGCACCTTCACATGTGAGTCAGCCAATATATGAGCTTTCTCATCATTTATGAGGGTTCCATTTGTGATCACAGATATTCTCTCGCCAAAGTAGTGTGAAGCTGCCTCAACTATTTCAACAATATCATCCCTGCAGAAAGGTTCTCCTCCCGAGATGATCAGAGTACATTCTTTGAAGTGGGAAGCTTCCTTTATGAGATCAGTGATCTCTTCTGTTGTCAATTCATTTTTGAGAGGAGATCCAAAAAAGCTGTGACAGTGGCGGCATTTTAAATTGCACTTATTGGTGATATTGAGCCACAGCTGCTCCAAGTTATCTGGTTCTCTTGGTAAAAATTCTCTTTTTATGGGCTCTTTGAAAGCAAATTTCTTACTCTCAAGGTAGTTGAAAAAATTAACCATATCAGAAAGGTTTTCTTCAGGGTCCTCTCCCAAATTGCGGGATAGTTCTTCTGTGATCTCTCTGATGGTTTTTGCCCCATCACACAAATCCATAACAGTTTTGGCTTCCGCATTGACACTGATGCAATTGGGAAGCTCAGGAGCTAATATGAGATACATTTTTCCTTCTTTCTCTTCACATAACCTCTCTTCAGGAATGTATGGTACATCGTCTGGTTGGAACGGCATTTTTATCACTTCTTTTCTCTCATGACAGCGTGCACCTGTTCATACTCTGGTTACCATGCGAGTGTGACTTTGAATGGGTCGGCTACCTTTTCAAGGGATTGTATAAATACCTATGCGTTGAAGACACAAAGGGAAGGACATGTACGCTTGTGAGGAAAGTATGGGATAGGTCAAGAGAAAGGTTTTTATATGACAGAGGCGAAGACATAAAGAGGTGAAGAAAATGAGACTAGAGATAGAGGAACTTGAAGAAGTTTCCCCAAAGCATCCATACTGCTGGTATGACCCGAGACCCATGTAAGGGAGTGGTGAAGAATCCAGCAATTCCTTTTTTTCTTTTTTATGCAAACTACCTCTTTTGAGGAAAGGATTGAGGGATTAATAGAATAGTGAGTACCTTCCCGCATTTTTGACCCTTTACTTTAATAAACGCAGTTAAAGGCGATGTTTAAAGAAGTGTCCTTTTGGGTATCGTCTGTTACACGTGTAACATTGGCTAATTTTTTTACTTTTTGATTTGTGGATGTTCAGGAGCCCTTGTGCGTACTTCTTGCCCTCTTGTACCGAAAGTCGCATTTTCCACCCCATATCCAAAGTCAAAAGTGTTATCACCCTCCACGAAGGTGAAACCCCAGTCCACAGGGTATTGACGTATTTGTGATCGTGCCCTTTCATGGTGTCCTCCTCTTTACTCTTTCATTTCTTCGTCTGCATTTCGGAACGCACCATTCTTGAAGCACCATTCTTTGTAGGGGCAACTCTTGCACCCTCTGGTAGCTATTTTAAAGAGAACATCTGTTATTTTCATGTGATCCACCCTAAAAATCCTCGCAGCAATACTCCCACTGTTAACGCAGTTATCAGCATTACTGCAACAGCTTTTGCTGTATCCTTCACTCCTAATTCTCGTAACAAAACGGCAAAAGTTGCAATGCACGGGAAATACAACGTTAAAACAGTACAAGCCACCACTAACTGCTGTGGAAGCAAATTCAAGGGTTCTAACATGCCCACAGCCACATCCTTCCGTAAAAATCCGATCATTAAAGCAACGATAGCATCTCTTGGTAATCCTAATAATTTCTCAAGGACAGGAGCAAAAAAATTGGCCAAAAAATCGATGATTCCCAAAATATACAATACATTTACGATGAAAACGCCAGCCAACACAAAAGGAATGGCTTCCATGATGAATCCCCTGATTCTCATCCACGTTTTCTTGAGTAGCACCTGGATATTGGGTATGTGGTAGTCCGGTATCTCCAAAAAGAGTTCAGGGCTCTCTCCCTTCAATATTCTGTTCAGGAGTAGCCCAACGATGACATACACCGTGATCAACGTCCCATACACCATTGCCAAGTATATACTCCCGTACCTTCCCACCAATCCAATAATGACTGCATTTTGAGCCATACACGGAACGGTGACAGCCATCAAAGTTACTGCAATGAACCGCTCTCTTTTTGTCTCTAATATCCTGGTGGACAGCACTCCAGGAACGTTACACCCCAATCCGAGAATCATACAAATAATAGAAGAGCCGTGAAGGCCCACCTTGTGCATAACATTATCCACCAACACGGCCAATCGGGGTAAATACCCCACATCTTCTAAAACACCTAATACCACGTAAAAGGACAACACATACGGTAATACCATGGCAAAGGGAACGAATAATCCAGTAGTGAGCAACCCAAACGATTCTACAAAATCTGGTGTAGTCCCTATTAACAAATCGTGGATAACTCCTGCAGGAAACACTTGTTCCACTGCCTGTGTTATTACTGGCCCATAATAATTCTCAAATAACGGTTCAATTACTGAAATCAATCCCTCACCCATCAACCTTACCACGGTAAAGGATATATACACAACGAGTAAAGCAATAAGAATGCCAGTCACTGGTTTTACGGAAGCATCTTCCACTTTTTCCAGAAAAGAGGGGTGTTTATGTTGAATTTTCTGCACTTTTTGAGTTATTTCTCCTATATATCTCCATTTTTCATCATCTGAAAGCTTTTCAAAAGAACCAAAACTCTTAGATTCAGAAATTGTATCCACTAATTGTTTTATCCCTTCTCCTGTCACTGCCACTGTGGGTACTACAGGAATGTGCAGTAGTTCAGATAGGGTTTCTGTATCAATGGTGATCCCTTTTCTGCAGGCTGCATCCCACATGTTCAAGACTAAAACGACAGGAATGTTATACTCCAGAATCTGTAGTAACAAATACAGGTTCCGCTCCAACGCTGTGGCATCCACAATGTCAACGATCACATCTGGATTCTCAGTAACTAACATGTCTTTTGCCACTTCTTCCGCCTTTGATGTCGGCTGCAGTGAATAGGTACCAGGAACATCTATGATTTCTGCCTTTTCCCCTTTTATGCGGGCATTTCCTTTGGTGAATTCCACTGTCGTCCCGGGATAGTTGGAGGATACCACATTCACTCCGGTTAGTCTCGAGAAAACGACACTCTTTCCCACGTTGGGATTTCCCATTAACAATATCTTCACTCTTCCACCTCGACCCATATTCTCCGGCACATGCCCCTCCCCACAGCAACTTGTTTTCCATCCACCTCTACCACCACAGGGCCTCTAAAAGGCTGCGATGCTACTCTGCTAATCTCTTTGTTGGGACGAATTCCCAAACACGCTAAATGTCTTTTCAATCCGTGACCACCCTCAATTCTGCACACTCTCCCGTGTGTATTCTTCATATTGTCTAGAGAAATTTCAGTCTTCATGGGATCACCTCAAATGTTAGGCTACCCTAATTTTAGTAATTAGGTGTATAAATTTCTTTCCCTAAAATTTTTAGGATTTTCTTACAAATCCGAATTCAGTCTTGCTCGCATGCAAGGTGTTGCCCTGTTTTGCAGTACTCCTTGAAGTGGGTTAACCATTTGGGGTACATGGGAGCATTTTTTACAAATTTAACAAATCTTGAGAACTGTTCAATTGTTTTGGGGTTCAAATGGTGTTCTAATTCGCATGCATCCTTTTCAGCAATGTCAGTGGGAACTAAAATGATCTCCAAAAAGGTGGTGAAGGTATCGTGTCTGTGCTTTACAGCTTGTGCTATTACTTTTCCTTCTTCAGTGAGGTTGACACCACTGTATTTTTCGTAAAAGACCAGGTTCTTCTTGGCTAATTTTTGCATCATTTCAGTAACGCTGGGTGGGGTGATGTGTAACTCGGAAGCAATATCTTTTATTCGTGCGTATCCTTTTCTTTCTGTGATATTTAATATAGCTTCGAGGTAGTCTTCTGTCTTTCTCGTGAGCATTTTCATGAAATCACCTCAATGTTAGGATAACCTAACTTTTGATACTTAAATAGGTTTGCATCACATTTGTTGTTTTGGTGGTGTCTTCCTTTGTTACACGTGTAACAATTAATTTCTTTTTTATCATCCAATATGATTTTGCAATATTAAAAGGAATTTTAAATGTATGATGTCAAAATTATTGGCAAGCCGTAGGTTGTCACTCTCATGATTCATGGCTTCTTAGAATGGACATGATATATCTATATTAATAAGTTACTGTCGGCAGTAGAAGAGTGTTACTGCTTGAATGAATCCTTCTATGATTTGGCTAATTCTCATGTAGTAGATGAGGGAGAATAAATTTCTGGTTATTTCTGATGAGAGTATACTGGTGAAAACCAATAACTGATTGCTTATTTCCATAACAAAGGAGGTAGTAGGAAGCAAGGAAAACAATGACTTTACTGTTGATTCATAATCTGAAGAAACCAAAAAACAGTGACTCGTATAGTTTTGATACCCTTCGGGGTAAAATCCTGTATGAATAGTACAGTGGTCTTGTATTGTCTCCATCCATTTCATGTAAGTCTCGTACCGTACTCTGATCTTTTTTAGTAGGGGGGGTCACTTTCTGTCTCATGTTGTATTTGAAGATATGAAACAACTTCCATTCATCTTCTTGCCAGGTTAAAGGGGCTACCTTCCGGCTTTTGTATTCAATTCGTGCAGGAGTACCTTGTGCTATCTGCTGACACACCTTTTTGAGGCTCTCATCCCATGTGGTATGTGCTGGTTTAGGAGTGTAAGAACAGTATCTTATTCCCTGGTATACTACATTGTGAAAGCCTACCAATTGTGAGAAATCCAATGGATTATTGGTGATCACCATAGTATTCCAGTCCCCAAAGGCTACAGCATGATACAGAACATGAGGGAACCCTTTCAATCCTTTGAAGACCATCCAAGGATCAGAAAAATTCATTAAATACACGTATTCTTTATAGTTGGCGTGAGGATTCACCCGAAGGTGAGGGCCAACCAAAATATTTCTGGCATACATTTCTTTTAGGTATTTAGATACTGTATTCCTGGATAATTCAGTGGTTGCTGCTATTTCATTAAGAGACATAGTAGGAAACTCATAGATCTGTTCAAATATCTTGAAATAGTTTTTCATTCTTGTTTTTTTGGAGATTTTGCCCATTTAATCACCCAAAGTGAAGAGATTCTCTCGTGTCACTTTCCAGAATGTACCTCCAGAATGGCAAAGTGAATGCAATTTCCTTTGTTATTAAATACTGCTTCAACTACTGCTACCAGATTATGGGGTTCATCCAGAGTAAACCCTTCTTTATGGTAGCGATGCTCAAAATTACAGTGTAACTTGACTGGACAATCCACAAGTAAAACACCACCCACGTAGTACAAATTGTCCTCCACAATACTCTTTACATCTACCAAGTTAGTAGTATGTAGTGGCCCCCTACAAACGGGACAGATGCATGTCACATCGGTCTTTTGGTGTAACAGTGGATCTTCAATCTCTTCGTGCGTGAAATGATCCTTTGGGGTTGACATGTTCTCACCTCCTGGTTGCCCATCTTCCATCCCTGCTGGGGTGTCCTACCACAAGGTTTTTAAGGTACACATTTAAGCATTTCCATGACAAAAATTAATAAATCGCATATTCACCTCACTTTGTCTCATATTCTTAACGATGATCCCGATATAGCACTGGATGATATACGTGCGAAAGTTCCAGAGATTAAGTCGCGTATAATTGTACAGGATACGTTGGTGTATATGGAGGAACAGCAGATTTTGATGAATCCGCGCCTTTTGATTCGGAACTGTGAGGGGTATACGAATTATTACATGATAGCCCGGGTGAAGAGCTGGGATGATTTGTACAGGAATGTTATTTGCAGGAATTATGAATTCATTGATAGTGCATTGTACATTCGTTCATGGGAGGGAAATCGGTTAGCATATTTAAAATATCATAATGAGCTGCAGAAAGAGGTGGATGATGTACTGGAGGAAGGTCCGCTGGAGTACTATGAGGTAATCTACCCCCAGTGTATTACAGATGAGAAGATTGAGAATATAGGGGAACCAGACGAAAAATCAAAAATACCTGCAGATAAGCTGGATAAGAGATTTGATTGGGATTACGATACGAAACAGGTGTTTGAGTGGTTGAGTATTAATTATCGATTGAATTTGACAAGAATTGGGAAGTTGCTTGATATATCGAGGACGACAGCAAAACGGAAGAAAGATTTGGTTAAAGAATTTGTTCATGTGCATTATCCAACGTATATTCAATCGCTTTATAGTTATACAGGTGTTCTCTCTTCCTTTCATACTGAATATCCTGAATTTGTGAAGGGTATTTTTCGAAATTTGAGTGCTACAAGCTATCTTCTTGGTAATCAGAAGCAGACATTATGTCATATTAACACGACCCTTCCTGGTTATGTGATCCGAGTATTTGAGAAACTTGAAGCGAAAGCTATAATTGAGGATTTGAATGTTGAAATACCTGTAAAAAACTGGAATCGAATTCAAGAGGAATATAAGTTAGGGAGAATCCCAGAGAAACTTTTCTGGATGTTCAAAAGAAAGAAAAGGAAAAGAATAGAATTACCAGGGAGTTCCTTTACCTGAATCTCCATCACTAGGAGGTCCATCTGGAGTAATGAAATCTCCAAGTGGCTGGAATGGCCAAGGTTTTAGAATCGTGTTCATGGTTGTCACCTGTTCTAAGTTTTCTTGTCCTGTAATAAGCAAATGGATTGAAAAAAATTGCTTATAAAATGAAAAATATTTGTACAGATTAATCAAGCTATGCAGTCCTTGAGTATCAGTTTTGTTACACGTGTAACAGGCCACAGGTTAATAAGAGGAATTGAAAGGTTAGGTGACTGGACCTTCAGAAGAGTTGGCAATCCTACTTCCCACTTCCTAATCTAGAATTCATTCGTATCACCTCATCAGTAATGGATACCTTTGTATAACCTGTAAATTTATAAAGTTTTCGATTTAGATTTAAACCAGATTCCCAAAGCAATCAACGACTGTTTCAGTATATTAAAAGTGTAACAATTTATTGTCCTCTTGATTAGCCTCCTCTTTATTGAAGAGAGTAGAACAGACAAATGGTAGACATCTTTGAAGCCAATCTAGACTAACCACATTCAAAAATAACCAAATACTCAATATAAAATATATCTGCATAAGGAAGGAAGCTCACAGTAACGTCCTCACCAGACGGTAATACAAACAAAGCCAAGAAATGATCCCCACTGTCAAATCTGAATACAGTCCCCACGTACTCATCGTTGATTTCAACATCCACATTGCCAAATCCTTGATCTCTGTAGTAAACCCCGAGGATACTCCCTCCCTTTAAATTGGAGAAATAAACATAGGACTTGGACCCGTACAGTGCATCTGTACCTTGGTGATACCTGATAATCTTACAAGGGGGAGGCTCACCATCTGTTACAGAGAAAATGTAGACAGCCCCCTCATGAAACTCTACACGGTACAAAGAAGAATTCAAAAAATTCGTTACATCCACAGGACTCTTCTCATCTATGTACACGTATGAAAACCCATATTTCTCAAGGATATCCTTTGCAAATTCAGAATCTGGCATAGTCCTTAAGGTCATGCTATCTGTGAACCGTTCAGGAAGGTGCAACCTGCTCATAGCATTATCTCCCTGGTAGTACAAGTGAAAGGGAAGAAAGATTCTCCTGGCAGCAACTGCTGGAATCCAGGTAGAAGAATCCCCATACGTGGTAAAATTACAAAAAGATGTTCCTGTAGCAGTGTTCTCTGATATCCATTGGTAAGCAGATAAAGCATCATAATCCACAGTGGGAGATGATGAAGGAAGTATGACAAAAGGATCTGTCACGTGGACAACGACAGAAAATAAAAGTAACCCTGATATAAAGAATTTGATCTGGGCAAGCGTTTTTAACTGAACCAGAAAAAGGCCTGACAACAACGATAGGGGAATACATACCAACCTAAAGATGAGGACAGAATCCAACACATACCAGAAAGGAAGTATCCTACCCAGTAAAACGGGCACAAAAAAAGGGATAGACAACAATCCCAGATACATGTACGGATTTTTAGCTAATGAGGCAACTGTTAGCGAACGGAATTTACGCATCGAAAACAACTGCAGGAGTGCAAAAATGAGCAAGAGTGGTCCCACAGAGAATAAAACGACCCACAACTCCCCAAGGGTAGTAATTGAATTGTGCTGGAACCATTCTTGAATAAAATGCAACTCCAGAGATGTTGGTTTAGGCAAAGTGAGTCTGGCCAACTGAGGAAGGCTGAACAGGACAAAGGCTGCCAAAACAGGAAATAGAACCCGATTCATTATCAAGAAGAGAATGAAAAACAAAACCAAAGGAAAGAATGCATTCATATCTGTAGAAAGGCAAGCAGCACAAAATAGACCAGCCAGTATGTAGGAATTTCTTGTTTTCTGTCTGGAAGCTCTTACAAGTACAGCCGCTGCACCAATATAAAGCGTAATACCTGCTAACACAACATAACTTCCTGCAACCCCTAATTGGTGGGAGACAAAGGAAAGAAAAGCAAATGAAAAGGCTGCAGCTATCCCTTTTTCTTCAGAAAATAATGTTTTCCCCAGAAAATAGATGGAGACACACCCTAAAGAGGCCATGAAAATGCCCACAAAGGTCGCTACCGGAATAAATGATGTTCGTGATGCATCTCCTACGAAGGCGGTAACCCCGTGAAATCCTAAGGGCTGGCTTATGTGATAAATTTCAGGGTACAAAGGATACATTGTGGGAAAAGCATGTTCTGTAACAATAGTATTGGTATACAAAAGGTGCAGCTTCATTTCATCTCCAGGCGGGTAAAAATCCACATAATCTCCCCAAGGGTACAAATAGACTATCATAAACAGCATACATCCCAAAAGGATAACTGTTTTCTTATCTATTACAGGTAACGGTATTTTCCTCTTTTCCAGAACGAGAACACAGCCAAAAGATATCACTAAAGGAATGGGAAAGAAGACGAACCAACTGCAATAATAAACCAACACGGTCAAGAATGCAGCTCCACAGAGCAGATAAAGTAACGGGTTTTGTTCTTCAAAATCTGCAAAGGACCAGATCAAAATCCCAGGAAAGAAGGTTAACAAAAGAAAGGCAGCAGTGACTCTGATAATACCTACAGGTACTAAAAGACCAACTGCCATAATTACCCACAGGATGAGGTTGCGCATGAACTATCTTCGAAGCAGTACTAAAAAAGGTTGTCTTTCAGGGGTTATCCAATCGTTGGATATCACGTTGTTACACGTGTAACATCCCAAGAAATTGTCTTTTTAATTTATAGAATAGTAAAAATAGTTACAGAAACTGAAATCGACAATTTCCTTTCAGACAGTGTGTACTAACCATGAATAAGCCCTCTCAGGTTGAGTCCTTAACCTTTCCTCTGCCGCGACCACAACCCTAAAAAGTGTGAGAACCCCATTTATACCAATTGAAAAATGAAGCTCACAATTCAATGGAGGATTCAATGAATACCACACGTGTTAAACAATCACTCAAATATGCCTGGCAGCACAAGCACATGGTGTACAGCTATCTTCTGTTAAGATTGGCTATGGTATCCCCTTTTGTGGGGCTTAATGCGTTTTTTCATAAATTGCGAGGTGTTATCATAGGAAAAGAGGTTAAAATTGCCCATGATGTTCTGATTGATTCTTTAGAGCCCCAGAATGTTATCCTGGAAGATTACGTTACCATTAGTCCACGAGTGACAATTCATGCCCACACCACTCCCACAGATTGCGGGGCTGGAATCGTTAAGCCTGTAAGAATTAGAGAAAGCACGTGGATTTGCGTGGGAGCTACCATACTGCCTGGTGTCACGGTGGGGAGACATTGTGTTATTGGTGCTGGAGCAGTTGTAGCAGAAGATATCCCTGATTTCACCTTAGCTTTTGGGATTCCCGCAAAGCCTGTGCGAACCCTTAAAAAAATGTATGAAATTCCGAAAAATGCAACATTACATCGTGTACTGGTTTTAGAGGACGAGAATTTGTCTGAAAAAAACGCACAATTTAAAAAGGAAAAAGATTAATTCATACTACTGAGCTATGAAAAATCACTGGTGAAAAATGATCGAATCGTGAGAAACCCAAGCAGGTAACCCGCAGTACTGTATTTTATTGCGTTCTGCTCTGTCAACATTCATGGACAGGTTACAAGATAGTTGTCCAGTTGATTCTCCCAATGTTACACGTGTAACAAAGTTCATGTGCACTACTGGAGAAGTACACTCCAGTTATATTCTTTTGTACTCGAACCCTGTGCAGCTTCATTGCTGAATTGGGTGGACCTGTCCAATGAAATTCTAACTCTGATTCCGTGATGTTTTTATAGACTTTGTGCTTACAATATCCATGGACATCACCAAGGTTCGCTATTCTCTCATTCTTCTGTTTGGTTTTGTATTCTTCATTCCTTCAGGTTCATTTGTAGTTGCCACAGCAAAGGCGTGTGCAGCTTTTGCACTTTTTTATTTTCTGCCAGGGGTTTTTCTGTCAAAAAAGTTACTTGATAAGTGTAATCTCCTCTCTGGTAGTGTTTTGGCCGTCCTTGTAGGAGTCTGCTTCCACATTGTGTATGTCTATTTTTTGGGATTCTGTGGGATTTCTTTCAATATGTATGTTCTTTTGGCTCCTGGGATTGTATGTGCGGTGTTAGCTGACTACTATAAAGTACAGTTGCCGAAGAATGACCCTCGAGAGTTATACCTTGTCCTAGCTGGAGTCATCTTCTTCTTGTTGACGTATAACCTCGCACCAGGAGAAGATGCCAATGGCCACCTCATGGTGATAACCATGATTTTGGAGGAAAATAGTGTACCAGTGACCTATACACTGTATCCAGAGCTCTCTTTGTCATACCATATGGGCTTCCATGTCATTGTTTCCGAAATAGAGTATACAACTGGAGTAGGAACCCTTCTTTCCGTAACAGGTTCTTTATTTGGTGTTTTCGTGATCTTTTCCTCTTATTTATGTGTTAAGAGCTTTTACACTGAAAAAGCAGGGTTAATTTCAGGAATTTTGGTAGGATTTGGCGTTCTCCCCCCATTGTATTACCTTTCGTATGGAGCTTATGCAAGTATAGTGTTATTTGTTATACAGCCTTTAGTGATCTTTCTTTTGTACAGTAAAGACTTTTCAGGTGTACCTCTTTTGTCCTTAGTTTTAGCTGCAGGGGTTATGTCTCATTCTTCGTTTCTCCTTTTCTGGATACCGCTTCTCACGTTTTTTGAAAAGTACAAAATGTTGATTCCAAGCTTTGTACTCAGTTTGGTACTATCTATCCCTCATTTGGTGAGGATTCAATCATCGTATTCGCTTCAGGAAGTAGTCCAGTTGTACCATTTATGGTATGTCCCAGAGGTTTTCAGGGTTCAAATGGTTGCTGAGAGAATTGGTTTACTCGTTTTTGTGTGCGGGATACTTGGGTTCATCTTTTTGAAAAGGAGAGAATTCATATTCTTTTTGGTGTGGGTTTTGTCTCTCTTGNTCCTGGCTTTG
>JGI2171J19970_10000496_pt1 | contig 21035 bp, 18 predicted proteins | sample DeeMarSWOR324_28_FD_19970 | JGI IMG/M metagenome (IMG submission 19970) | reverse complement strand
TTTGATAGCATCTAACAGTATATCCAGTTTGATCTCCCCGGTAGCTTTGGCAAAAGCTCCCAGTACGGCTGTATTCACGATGGGGGCCAATCTGGATCCCAGTCTGTGCTCTACTGCAATAGACGTCGCATCTACAGTAGCAATAGTGAAAGGACCTTTTAAGTTGACTTCTGATGGGTTCATAGATGTATTGATTAAAATCATGGCTCTGCTCTCATCTTGCTCCTTGTAAGAGGACGGAACCCCGCACCCTGAAGCTACATCCACCTGTCCTACTAATGTGGGATCTAAGACCACTACGTAGTCAGGATTGTAGATGAAGAACTTGATGCGAATGGGCTTATCATCAATTCTGGTGAAAGAAGTCACAGGCGCTCCTCTTCTCTCCACGCCAAACATGGGGAATGCCTGGACATACTTGCCATCACGGAAAGCAGCATCAGCGAGAATTTCTGAAGCCACCACGGCTCCCTGTCCACCTCGGCCGTGAAACCTAATTTCGATCATTTGTGGCACCTCCGGCTATGGTTATTCTGTTCTCTTTAAAATAGTTTCGGTGAAGGTCTTAAAAAGTATAGGTGAAAGACGTAGAAATGAACGAGAGAAAGGGGCACAGAGTGGTTAATACCGGAAGCATTACAGTAAGCATAGACTACAAAGTCCAGTGAAGTGTGCCTGTGTTACGTTACTCCTCTAACATTGATAATAAAAACGAACACCAAAAAAGGAGCGGGGAGACTCCCACTCCTCAAATGGTCTTCGGGAGATGAACGAACTCTTCGAATCACGTCCTTTAATACATAGGAGTTCGCATAGGACAGCAGCAGAGCTGTCCGCCGTGTTTATGTCCGATGGTTCCCACCTGTTGTGGAACCAATTATTACTTCTTTAAGGCCATACTTATGTTTTTTGGAGATAAACTGTGCCCCATCTTACTTTTGAATTTTCCAAGAGTTGCGGTCCACCTTTGTATATAAAAACTGAGAGTCACCATCAGAAAGAGTAAGAAAGAGGAATGGGAAGAGATATGATTCCTCGTGGAAGACAGCAGATGAACTGCGTGCATCGAAAAACCATTCAAATTTCATAAATATCTTTAGAGACAAGAGCCCTTACCCGGTTGAAAAGCTGATATATACATCACGGATCAAAAAATGTGATTCAGGTACTGTAAAAAGTGCTCTATAGTGTGAAAGTTACTGGTTCACATCAAGAAATATTGGAGATTTTCATTAAAAAAAGGAGCGGGAAAAATCCCACTCCTGAAATGGTCTCACCGGGAGGTGAACGACCTCTTGTTTTTGGGATTCAGTCTCTTTTTTATACAAAAAAGGCAAATTACCTTTCGTGTTTAGAGATGACACTGAGGGTTCCCACATATATGTGGAACCATCACCAATACCTTTTTAAGGGTACACTTATTTATGCTTTCTTGAGGCAAACCATGTCCCATTTTACTTTCAGGAATTTTCCACGGGACCTGTACGGGATGTTCACCTATATACATGAGGAACCGAGAATCTCACTATCGGAGATAGCGAGAAGGATGCAGATAGATAAGAGGACAGCATCTGCTTGGTGGAAGATAGCAGTTGAAAATGGCATTATTGTGCCACCTGTCTTAAGAAGGAAATCATTTTTGAATTTCAGGGAGTATGTTTACTTTCTGAAGGTGAAAGATCCTGCCAAGTTGTTTGAGAAGCTCAAAGAGAGTACAGAAATCATCTACTATATGGTGCAAACAGGGTTCTCAAACTTTGGGATCACCTCTAAAAATCCTATTGATCCACCTGACGATGTCGTCCTTTCAGGAGAACGATCAGATTACTGCTTGTCAATACCTCCAAACTGTAGTTTTGAAAAATCTTTGGAGGTGATCCAAGAAAAATTGACAGTATTAAAAGACGTTGAATTGAAACCATCCCCCCTCGTGTACCACGATTCATTTTATGAACCATGGGACGAGAAAGATGAAATTCTGTACTGGGAATACTATTATAACATGAGGAAGCCGCTCTCATCTGTCATGAGGGAAAACCAGATATATTCAGACAAAATTATGAATTGGATTCGGAGACGAAACGAATTTGGACAAATACTAATGTTTTATTTCCCAGAAGGTGAGAGAACATACCTCCCTTCTATCTATGTGTTGAAAACTGATTACGACTCAGTAGTGATTGATCTCTTCTCACAACTACCCGTATCAAGTGCCTTCTACAGAGTAGGAGGTTGTCTTGTCATGACGCTTTACGTTCCTTTCCGGCTGATAGTGAGGTCGTCGGTCCGAAACGTTTTGAGCAGGTTACAGGAAGAAGCTCTGGTTGAAGAGTATGATAATACTATCGTTGAGTATCATTATCGACCTTAACCAGGTACTCCTCCAATTCCTGCTCCTCCACTACCTTTGGTAGCAGTAGCTCTACCAGTGGGTCCGAAGGGGAATCCTCTCAGTTTCATCTTTTCTTCACCGCATACATATTGGTTTCAAAGTGTAAAAACTCTTTGCTTGATTAGGTTAAGTAGAGGCTTTCCACTTACATTTGCACTTTCTGTCTGTCGCAAATTTGGCAACCATGTCTAGTGGGCTTGCTCTACCTGTGGAGTGTATACGAACATACATTAATAAGCCCTTCAGTTAAGAATTGTCAAATTCAAGCAAAAAATTTTTAATTTCTTTAAGTATCAAAAATCAAATAGAAAAATTAAAAAAAACAAAATTGTTACACGTGTAACAGAAATGAGACAAACACCAATAATTAGACTGCATTGTTGGTTTATCTGTGGCGTGTAGTGCAGGAACCTTGGTAAAATGAATAAAGTTATATACCAAAATGAAAGAAGAATGTAATGTATATATGGAATAGCATGTGCTCTGATGGAGGTATTCGATGAAGGAAGAAGGCTATCACAACATAGGTACCTTCATGAGGTACAAGGAATGGTGGAATTTCATGTTTTTCTCCTGGAAAGAGAGCTTGGTCTTTTCATATACCACGGTTAAATCAAAAATCCGGGACCACCTCACCAGCTCTATCTGGGACTTCAAAAAGGACGAAAAAATCAATTTAGCTTTTGATTCTGGGGTGGAAGCTAAAGAAGGGGATTCTACTGATTTGTATTCGGAAGGAAAGTGGGGAAACTCCTCAGTAAAGGGTAAATATGAAGAAGGTGGATGGAAGCTCAAAATAAAGAATCCACAATTCTCTGCAGATTTATTTTATGCTCCTGAATCTCCTCAAAAAATTATTGAAGCTTTCTGGGATAACCGGTTCAAGTGCGAGTTGTATGCCAAGAATAGAGTAACAGGAACGCTGAAAGCTTTTGGAAGAACGTACCGGGTTGACACCCACGGGTGCAGGGAGCACACTTTTTGCGATTTTCCCCGGAATGTTACCTGGAACTGGGTGTTAGCGTTGCATGATGATTACTCTATTGTGGTTCATCGCGGGGACTACTCAGGGTATGATTACAAGTATGCAGTTGTATACACCAATGAATGGGTTGACCTAGACGCTGACACAGATTTTGTGGTGGATGAACAGCACGTTCTGAAAACGTGCAGAGCTTCCTCATCTAATGTTGACCTGAAAGTGTTTCCTATCAGGCACCGGTATGAACACAAGAAAATTTTGATGGGACTACTCGTGGACGCTCACTACTGGGAACTGGCTGCTAGGATCTCAGGTTCTGTCACGCTTGACAGTGCTGAAGAGGGGAAGATGCCTGTAGATACCTACGGGATTATGACCCGTTCCAGAATGAAATGGTAAAGCAACTGGAGGTACTCAGGAATGGTTAATGATTGATGATTTCGTGGGGGTTTGTCAGATTTTCGGGGAATCTATTCGGATTTATGAATCGTCTCTTTATAATTGAATTTCGAATGACAATTCAACTGAAATGTTACACGTGTAACAATTGAAAAAGACGTGACAGCCCTTTACAATGATACCTATTTAAAGTGGAAGGCCTAAAAGTGCCTATGAAAGTTTCAAAAAGCGTTTACTGCAGAATTGGAGGAGATGGAGAATCTAACAATGGGTTCATCGTCTGTGATGAATGCTGTATTGTGGTGGATACGACCACCTATCCTGATCAAACCAAAAAAGATTTGGAGGACATAAAAAAAGTGACAGACAAAAAAATTAAGTTTTTAATAAATACGCACTACCATGGCGATCATACTTTTGGTAATATGTATTTTTCAGATATTATTGCACACAAAGACTGCTACAGAAAGCTGAAGGAACGCACTCCCCACTACATGGAGTTAGTAAAAGAAGACGACGAAAAGGAACGATTTGAAGGGTTCACCGTTAGACTGCCAACCATCGTTTTTGATCATGAACTCTCTTTGTTTTTAAACCCTCAAATTGTGATAACCCATTACGGCGGGCATACCAATGGGAGTGCTATCGTGTATATACCTGAAGAGAGAGTACTGTTTTCTGGTGATTTACTGTTTGCAGGATACCACCCGTACGTGGGAGATGCTGACATACAAGAATGGGTTAACGCATTACACGGTCTCCTCCAACTAGATGTAAAAAAGATCATACCAGGCCACGGAGATATATGTGATGCAAGGGAGATCAAAACCCAAATAGAGTATTTAGAAACGTTCTACAACAATCTAAAAGAGCTGAAAAAGAAGTACTCGAAAGAAGAGATCTGCAAAAACACAAATTTATTAGGATTACCTGAAATGGACGAAGAAGAAATGGTCGTAGCAAGTATAGAGGGCCAATATGATAAAATCTGAAAATGGAAAATGGTTTGTCATGCAGGTAAGAACCGCAAACTTTGCAGTCAAATACCAGTACTGAATGCGGGTTCGAGCTGTTGACAATCATAAAGAATGCCAGTATTGAAGCTTTCCTATAAAAGCACAAAAGGCAAAAAAAGAAAAAAAGAATGGATTTAAGCTTTGGGCGCTGTTATGGTTCCCCAGCTGTTCTTCACCGTGTAGAAGATTGCTCCGAACCCTAAACTGACCACTACAACACGTATGACGAAGCCAGCATAAGGAATTATGAACAGCACGCACAGAATGATGAATCCCAGTATAAAGGCAACAAAGTCATTGGTCTTAACTTTGAGCAGGCTCAAAATCCAGTCGCCGAAGCTGTAGGATACAGTTAACCCTGCCACTAGCAAAGCTATGACGAAGAATAACCCAAGTATTACCGCAGCGGGGGAGCCAATAATAGTTATTGCAAGCAGCAGACAGACGATTGCAGTCACTATTATCAAGAGGAATCCCACTAGTGTCTTTTTCACTGTTGACTCTCGTACTTCCTTTTCAATTGCAAAAAAGAGTGCACCGAACCACTTGATAAAGATTAACCCCAAAATGAGGAGTCCGACCTTCCACAGGATGCTGAAAATTGTGAACACAACGTCAAGACCTTCTGCAAACGCGAACTGAGGAGGCTCCTCATACTCTAGTTCGCCGCCAACTTTCCCTGTATTCTCGAATTCATCAGCATTCACTATGAAGTCACCCTTGATCTCGCCCGCATTCTTAACAGTGCCACCTGCAACCAGTGCATATTCTTCGATGACAGCAGCAGAGTGGATAGTTATACTACCGCCTGCCAATATTGCCTTCTCTGCATTACCCTTCACGTCTATTGTTCCGCAAGCAACGATTATTTTTCCTTTAACATTGTCATTTATTGTTATCTGTCCACAACCAACGATAAGATCTCCAGTTATGGGGGCATTGATTTCTATTGTACCACCAGCAGCAAAAACATCTCCGTTTACAGGGGCATTGATGGTTATGCTGCCACCAGTGACAAAGAGGTCATCGTCTATTGGGGTGCTGATCACTACTTGATCTTCTGATATAATCTCCACTGCACCTACACTTGCAGGCAAGAGGAGTAATACTGCGATGCACGCCAACACTACTTTTCTCATATATATCACCTCGTGTAGAAGGGTTTTCTGTCCACCCTATATAAAGGTTTATGCTATATTTTCTAGAGCACTATGGAGAATCACTCTTTGCATTCTTCTTGTAGTAAAATATCTTTTGTCTTTTCAGAGCTTTGCTATTATGTAAGAGCTGTCAAATTATTAGTGCTTATCTCAGTATTGTTACACGTGTAACAATTTCTTGGTTTTTATCAATTATTTTGAGGATATTAGAATACTAAAAAAGATTGAAGATCTTCAGCACCCAAAATTGACAATCTGGTACTACTCCAGTTTCCTCTCTTTCCATTTCCCTCTGTAAAACCAGATAAACAAAATACACAATCCCACCAACATACCCAGTCCGTACACTAAAAAGACACCATCAACTCCCATAATCTTTGACATGACAACCATCATGGGAATCTGGAAAAGGATATACGTCAAAAACGTGATCACCATGGGTGGTTTGGTATCGCCTGATCCGTAGAATGCACCACTCAATGGTATGTGAAATCCCAAGAACACAAGAAAGGGGGAGACTATTTTAAAAGCATCTGCACCAGCCTGGACAACTTCCTCAGTACTATTAAAAATGGATACCAAGTCCCTGGCAAACACAATAAACACTACTGCTACAGCTATCATGATAATACTGCCCATGTATCCGGCTTTTAATGCAGTCTTTTCTGCTTGCTTTGGCTTTTTAGCTCCTAAATTGTGTCCCACCAATGTTGAACAAGCCAGGCACAGCCCCATTAACGGCATCCACACCATACCATTTAACCGCAAAAAGATCTCAACCCCAGCTAACACTGCCATGCCGAACCCTGCAATAATCCTGATGGCAACTATACTGGCGATGTTTCTAATAAAGGCTTCAACACCTGAGGGGAGCCCAACAAATAAGATGGTTTTCATGGTTTGAAAATCGAATTCTATTTTTGTGTTAATATGTACAATGTGCCTTCCAGTGGTAATCACATACAATCCAGTACTGAAAGCAACTATTTGCGACAACACTGAAGCTGCAGCAGCTCCCGTCACTCCCAAGTGGAACCCAAATATAAAAAGAGGGTCCAACCCAATATTCAGTACATTGGAGATTATCATGATCTTCATAGGTGTTTTAGCATCTCCCACGCCGCGCATGGCTGTAAATAAGGTAAAACTGGAGAGCATAAACAAAAATCCGAAAGACATGACCCTCCCGTAGGAGGTACCGTAGGAAACGACATCCCCTGTGGCACCTAAGGCAGTCAAGATATACTTAATGAGAGTAACCCCTGTGAAACAGAAAATAAAGGCAATAAAAAGCTTTAAAAATACAGTTTGCTTCACCACGTCATTGACTATCTTGTAGTTTTTTGCTCCGTAATGTCTGGCAATCAAGGCCATACTTCCAACGCCTACCACCTCGTTAAAAACGATGACAAACTCAAAAAAGATGCCAAAGAGAGCAACAGCTGCAATCTGTTCATATCCCAATCTTCCAACCCAGAATATATCCACAATATTGTATAAGGTTCCAAAGAACATACCGAAGATGGAGGGTAAGGCAATATGTTTTAGAGCTTTTGTGATATCCATCTCGGTGAAGTCTGTTCTTTCCATTGAAGATGGTTCAAAGGAATGTTTAAAAGGGTTTTGAATATCATCACTGCCTGTAGAATCGTGATATTCTTTTGCTGTTGTTTCCAGTCGAAATCAGACATCATGTTGACCACTCTCCAATTCCCTTTAGGAACGTCTGCATAAAGATCGAGTTGTTACACGTGTAACAAATGGGACAAATGCCAAATGACTAAGCCTCACACAATTCCTTGAATGGTTGTTCTCCTGAATGAAAGGTAGATCTACTCTCAATTTAGAGAGATTTGTCAAGAAATGGTTAAATTGTGATAAAATGCAGAAAAAGGGAAATTGGGTTCCCGTTATCGTTTATTCCTCCCTGAAGGCTAATCGCTTATACGCGTTACCCCATCTTTCGCTGTAGAACACTGATTCCAAGGGGAAACGGGAAGGACCTAACATTCGTGGTTTTTTGGGAACACCAATGGCCAAGGTAGCGACAGGCACCCATGACCTGGGGATACCTATTCTCTCACATAACAATTCACACCGTCTTGGTTCCATGACAGGAAGAGCCTGGTATCCAGCTCCATATCCCAGAGCGTGCGCAGCATACCACATGTTTAAAATACCCATAGCCACTACAATGGATCCGAAGTACTCCAGTTCGTAAATCAATGGAGAGTCGTGGAAGGTCTCACTCCCGCATCCGATAATGACTACATCTGCATCTTCAGGATACGAAAACAGATCGCCTAACCGCATATCCTCAAAAGTTGCTGGTCTGGTTCTGTCCGGCAAATACCACAATCTCCCCTGAGTTAACTCGTAAGGTGCAGAGCCAAAGAGCTCGCTGGCTGCTTGCCTGCACACATCAGCCATAAAATCCTTTAACTCCTGATCCTCTCTGATAATCACGTACCGCCACATCTGCATATTCTCTGGACTGGGAGCATACCTTGCAGCATCTAAAATCTTTTCTATGTCTTCATCGGGGATTTTCTCCCCTGTAAACTCTCTGATACTTCTTCTTGTTCTGATCGCTTCAAATATGTCCATTTTGGAAACCTCCTGCAGATCACTCTGGAAATCCAAAGACTGGTGATATAAAATAGTTTCGCATATCCTAACAGAAATCACACGATGATGTTCAGTGATCAATGCCTTAGGAAAAAATCAACGCGGAGAGACCTAACGATCCTGCCAGGAAAAAGGGATTTGTGTATTCCTTTACAGCTGCAAAATTCTTCATCTTCCTGGCTTCTGTTAGTTTAATTGAATCCTTATATGCTGCCAAAAATGGGTAATCCCCTCCATACATAAAATATATAAATGTATCTTTGTATTGAATTCATGACCAAGCATACCACCATGTCCATTCCCAAGGCATTGTACGACTCTGTGAAGGAGATCATTGATTCTGTACCTGAATTAGGTTATACAACACCTGCAGAGTTTTGCAAGGATGCAATTAGGCGGAGAATTTCTGATATTAAGAAGGAATGTCAGATCAGCAAGCATAATGTTGAGTATATCATTTCCGAAGTTAAAAAGTCAATGAACAGCCATGAGAAGTACAAATCTATTTTTGACTCTGTGAATTGTGCTATTGCTGTTTTTTCTAATCCAGATGGGATGCTTATCGCTTTTAACAGAAGATTTTTGGAGATTTTAGGTTATTCAGAAAGTGATGTAGAGAGTAAGAGCTTCTATGATTTTGTTATACCAGAAGATGTACCTCGTGTCAAAAGAAATTTTAGGGCAAGAATTAAGGGAGAGGACATGGAAGACACGTGTGTGATGAGGGCTCTTGGTGGGAATGGAGCTGTCATTTCTATTGGAGCAAATTGTAGTCTGTACAAAGTGGGAGAACATGTGAAGGGTGTGAGTGTTTTGATAAGAAAGATCGACAAAGAATAGTTAGTTTTTCACACAGTATAGGTACTGTGTTCCTGTATGTTTGATTTTTTGTTGAACTCTCCTCTGGGACACGTTAAGTGAACGTGGTACACTTTTTGTGCTTCTTTTGTGCTTTACCTTTATTGATTGTCTATTTGATCTTTTTTGTCAGCTATGTCACCGCTTTATCTGGGGAACCTTGAACCGAAATGATGGTAGAATTATGCGATACATTATGTATACCGTAAAGTTTATATATGTGTAATGTATTATTATCTTGGACGGAGCTGTCAACAAGTCCTTCCATGTGTGAGGGATGAACAACAAGAAGCTCCTACGTAAAACAGAAAAGGAAGTGAGGTATATGGATACGAATTACCATGCAAAGGAAACGAGGCGCGTGGAGAGGCACTACCACGCGAAGGATTTGATGGAAGCTTTGCTAAATGCAAAGAATAAGAGACAACCGGTTTATGCATCTGATGGACCTTGCGGAGGGTGCGATATAATCATTAGTCCCATAGTACTTGATGCTGACAGATTACTGCAAAAGCTGAGGGCGGTAGATCCGACCAGACCTATCTACCCCTGTGAACATGCGCCCTGCGGTGGATGCGATCTTTGTCTACCATGTGAAGACGGTGGACCTCGACCGAAGCAGTGAAGCGCCCTGCAGCGAAAACGATACTCGTCTCTTAGTACGTAATGGGGACACAGTATGTCTCCGCTTTTGTTATTAGACTCTAGAATGGAAATGATGAGATGAGTTGGCAACATCCTCCCAGAATTGTCCAGATAGATATTACAAGCCAGTGCAACTTGGCATGTCAGCATTGCCGCGCAAGCGTTTTAGACAGGACCACACCGGATCTTACATTTGAACAAGTCGTGTCAATTTTGACCCAAATTCATTCTTTTTCGCCAAATGTGGCCTTGGCAGTAGCAGGAGGAGAGCCTTTAATGAGGCCAGACATTAAAGACATCTTTTATTACATCAAGGATAATCTTGATGGGATGGATATTGAACTGTTAACTAATGCAACGTTAATAACCCAAAACAATGTCGATTGGCTTACAGAAACTGTTCGGGGATTCAATGTCAGCATGGAGGGGGCCACCCCAGAAATACACGATTCTATCCGGGGGAGAGGCGCTTTTCAGAAAACTGTTCGAGCGTTAGAACTATTGGTTGAAGAAGATGCCACCATAGCTGTTCGAATGACCTATTTCCACCAGGGAGAAGATGAACCAGAAAATCTTATGCGATTCATACATGGTATCGGTGTAAAAATGTTCAATTTCCGTTATTTAGTTCCGGTGGGAAGGGCTACAAAAAAAAGAGTGGATGCTGGTCAGTACCGGAGACTCAGTGAAAGAATATGGGAAGTTGGCAAGGAATTGAATATGAGGATCGGATACAGTGATCCCTTCCCTGAACTGCTGGTGAACAAGGAAAGGAAAAAAGAAGTAGACGCTGATTCCGATTTATTGCAGGGAATATCGGTGACAGGATGTTCAATTGCTTTTACGCTGCTCTATGTTAACCCACAGGGAATCATTCAACTCTGTCCATATTTCCCAATCCCTGTTGCAGATGCCAAAGAAGAAGATGTGGAAAAAATCTGGTTTGAAAACGAACTGCTAGATCATTTCCGTTTTTCTCGATCAGTACTGGAAGGGAAATGTGGCAGCTGCAGATATAAGTTCGCATGCGGCGGATGCAGAGGAGCTGCTTCTGCAATGGGTAATTTTTTGGGAGAAGATCCACGTTGTTGGAAAACATAGGGGAAGGTTCCGCAGCGCAGACACTACCTATGCACTAAGGAAGCCATTCTGTTTATCTTGAAATGACTGTTCGCTTGATGGTGTCGTTATGACCTTTAGATGTATCAAGCTTTTGAGTGTATTTTTCCTGATTCTTTCCAGCGGGGTATATCGGGCAACCCATGAAGAGGAAGCTCTGGGCTCTAAATCTGGAGCTGAGTAGGAAGATAATTAGCGCCACACGGCAGTGTACCGCTACCACCCGATATGAGCTTAGCTTTCCTTTCTCTCTAATCCCAATGAAAAACAAGCTGCACGTGTAACAAGCTTGAGAAAAATATCAATTAATTGAGTAACATAATCACAATGGCTACTTCACTGAACAAAAATGTCGAGAAAGTCCTATCAAAAACAAAAAAAGAGAAATTAAAGTCCCATCATTATGGCCATGATCATCTGGTTCATGGGGACCATTTCGTGTCCATTACCAACAACGACCATTTCCCACTTCTTGATAGCCTCTATGGGATCAGCTCTTCCTGTGAATATCTGCATCAACAGATCAGATGGTGCCCTGAAGATAATGTCTGGAGAGGGGTACTCCCCTTCTTTTGCTTTAGATCCTTTCTTGGTAATGATCACGTAGTAGAACTTCCCATCAGTTTCCACTTGGAGCACCTTCCCGTGGTATGGTCCCACCCATTCTTCCATGATCTTTAGTGCATCTTCCTTTTTGTTGCCTTGCTGGACGATCATCTGCAGAAACTTGTAGACATCTTCTGCGGTCATTCTTTATTCACCTCCTCCACCCAGGCTTTCACTGCATCCATGGCAGCCTTGTTCACATGAGACGCATTGATATTCCCGAATTTCTTTTTCACTGCTGCCAAGAAATCCTGGTAGAAATTGTGATCCATCACTAAATAGACCCTTCCTTTCCTGTTGTCCACCAACGATTGCGCCAGATATTTAGAGTACTTAAAGAACTCGTGGTCAATGTCCTCAATCTTCAAATAGGGATGTCCTAACCATTCAGATCCTGGTGCTTTTCTGAACTTTGCCATGTTACTCCCTCCTCACTACTTCATCTTCTTTCAACTTCAGAAATCCTGACAGAAACGGCCACTGAACTATGTACCGCATTCCCTTGGCACTTCTCCAGGTGCCTGCGTAGACAGCTCCTCCTGGATTTTCCACATACTGTTCCAGAATATACTGGACTGCAGTTTCCAAGGGAAGGTTGGCCCCTTTTGCGATCTCATCCAGTTTCTTCTCTGTTTCTGGAGATAATGTAATTTCCATAGTTACTCCTCCCTGAATGCTAATCTCTTATAGGGATTTCCCCACCTCTCACTGTAAAACACAGATTCCAGAGGAAATCGAGAAGGACCTAACATTCGCGGTCTCTTGGGGACACCAATAGACAAGGTAGCTACAGGCACCCATGTCCTGGGAACACCTATTCTCTCACAGATCAATTCATTTCGTCTCGGTTCCATGATGGGGAATGCTTGGAATCCCGCCCCGTACCCCAGAGCGTGGGCAGCGTACCACATGTTGAGAATACCCATGGCCACCACAATAGACCCGAAGTATTCCAGTTCGTAAATTAAAGGAGAATCGTGGAAGGTCTCACTTCCGCATCCAATGATCACCACATCCGCATACTTGGGATACAGAAACAAATCTCCTGTACGCATGTCCTCAAAAGTTCCCGGTCTGTTCCTGTCCGGTAAATACCACAACCTTCCCTGAGTCAATTCATAAGGAGCAGATCCAAATACCTCGCTGGCTGCATTCTGTGAGATGTCAGCAATGAAATCCTTCAGCTCCTGATCTTCTCTGATAATCACGTACCGCCACATCTGCATATTCTCCGGGCTGGGAGCATATCTGGCTGCATCTAAAATCTTTTCTATGTGTTCATCAGGGATTTTCTCCCCTGTAAACTCTCTGATGCTTCTTCTTGTCCTGATTGCTTCAAATATTTCCATTTTGGAAACCTCCTGAACATGAGTCTGTTTGGAATTTAAAAACCTTTTGGTAAAGAAAACTGTCAGAAATTCGGTACCAAAACTTTAGATTTCTTTGAATATCAAAAATCATAAAAATAGTTGGTAAAAATCTATGAACTGTTACACGTGTAACAAGAGTGAGATAATGCCCAAAGGCTGGAAAGCCACTCTTACACTCTTCAGTAAGATATTTAAGTAAATGGTAGAATCAGGGGTAATGCGCATATTTTCTGAACATGTTCGCGAATCCAAAAAAAATGTGTACGCTTTTGGTGTCATCTATATCATGGTATCTCTTATTGTGTTTGCCATTCTCAACTACTTTGCCTGGACAGCAGGTCCGGTTACTGAACTTTTTTTATTGTATGTTGTTGGTTGGATATCGTTTTATGTACCCCTCTTCATTTTCTATATAAGTGCCCAATGGAAAGTAACTGAGACCGGGTTCACTGTAAATAAACGGGTTGGAATCGTTGTAGTACTCTCCCTGATAGTAGGTGGTTACGTGTATATGAAAGAGCCTCGTATATTAGTGGTTGAAAAGTGGTATTATTCATTGATAGAAGCTTTTGCGAGAACGGGAGAAGAAGTGTACTTCAGAGGATTCATCTACACGTTAGTGTTGAAATTGTTCCAACACAAGAAGAAACCATGGATGTGGGCCGTTTTACTGTCCAGCATTGGGTTTTCTGCAATGCATACTCAGACGCTTCTCCCAAAGTATAGTACATCCATTTTTCAAGTGCTTTTGTTTGCACTCTTCATGGCATACATGCGTCATTTAACTGGTTCCATACTACCTGGTATTACGATTCATTGCTTTTTAACGGGAGGACTCGCTGGTGTATTATTTGGATGGATCATTTANGTGTTNTTTGTTTTGTTATCCTATCACAGAGNAGAGAAAATATGNTCAAAAGCTGTATANGTTNTGGGTTNACTGTCTGAAATNTGGNTATTACATAAAATTAAGTGACAGCTTCATTCAAGCTCTTCTTTTTATGTATCCTTATTATCTGAAGAGACAGCGTNACTACAGCATTAACTCGTTTATTGGACTGCTCCTGATCAGAAAAGATATATANAATCACGACAAGAAACAAAGAAGGAGTGTTTGTCATGTCTCAGTTAATCTGCTCAAAATGCATGAAAGTCCACATAACAGAAGATGGGAAATGCCCTGAGTGTGGTCGGGGCCCACCATATGTGTATGACTTCAAAAACAGTGACGACTATTTGAAAAAAGAGGCACCACGGGTTCAAGAAGAAAGGAAAGAAGCTGGCCTAGAAGGGTTAGTAGGTGGATTAGATTGTGTGATCATCAATACAGAGCCAGAGAGACAAAAAACTGCAGTTACAGAGCTTTTACAGTATACGGGGTTAGAATTTGAGGGTGCTTTCCAGGATGCCGAATATGTAACAGGTGTACTCAAGAAAAGAGGATCAGATTTTCTCATAAGATCCAGGAGGAGAGAGAATCCTTTTATAGAGTTTAATGTATTTTCTAAGTCGCAACATGTGCCCAATACCCGGCTGGAAGCTTTTGTGTTCAGAACGAAGGACATAGAAAAATATGTGTCCATCCAGAAGGAGAGAGGTGTCAAATTCCTTACTGATATTATTCATACTGACACCTACTCGTTTGTGCAGACTATACCTTCCCTATTTACTGGAAATTCACTGGGATTCATTGAGTGGCACGACAAAGGGAATTACTTCACNTCAGAAAGTGAGNATNTGAACTGGAGAATAGACAAACCAAATAAAGACTATCTAAGGAATATCAAAGAGCTGGACCACACAGCCACCAGGGTGAAAGCCCACGATAGGGATGCTGCCATCATCGAGTTCATGGAGTTGACTAACTACAATTTTGATTTTGCCATTTATGTGAAAGTGTTTAATTCCATCACCAATGTGGCCCGATTATCTCTGAAAGAGTACGCGATGGTGTTCACGTCAGGTATATCACCCTATGTCAGCGATGAAGAGTCTGGACCTACTGAGAAATTCATTCACAACTATGGGACGAGAGTGCACCACATGGCTTTTCACACAGAGAACATCGAAGATACTGTTGCTTGTTTAAAAGAGGATGGCATGGATTTTCTCATAGAATTAGTAGGTTCACCTGAAGAAGGGTTAAAGCAGACCTTTTCTACGGCTTCAACCAATACATTACTGGTGAATGAGTACATCCACAGGTACGGAGACTTTGATGGGTTTTTTACCAGGAGCAATGTGACCTTGTTAACAGGGGCTACTGACAAACAATAGGTGAACTTTCACATGATGCCTGTGCACCAATTAAGAGAGGAGCGAAACCATGAATACGTATCAAAAAGAGATTGCGCGCTTTTACGACATTATTGTCCACGGTCAAAAGGAAGCGGAAGCTGGAGAATCAGAGTTAGAATTTGTTGAATGGGCGTTTCAAAACGTTTGTTCTCGCAAAGTAAATCAAATCCTGGATGTAGGCTGTGGGAACGGCCGGTTCCTCATACCATTAGTTCGAAAAGGATATACCGTTACTGGGCTGGACATCAACCAGTATATGCTAGAAGAATGTAGTAAAAGGCTCAAAAAGCAGAAACTGCAGGCAGATTTAATCCAGAAAGATCTGGAAACAATGGATTTTGATTCAGAGTACGATGCACTCCTGTGTATGGATTCAGTGATCTGCTACTTTTTGGAATCGGAAAGAATCATCAATGTTCTGAGAACATTTCGGCGTGCTTTAAACCCTCAAGGAATATTAATTGTAGAAAACTGGAATATGCCGGCTCATCGGGAGCTCTGTGAAGAAGCACACGTACATAGGTACACAGATGAAGACATTGAGATTAAATGGCAGGAACACGACTGGTATGAAACGTTTACTTCAATTTTTCATATTGAAGTTAAGGGCACCATTCTGGAAAAAGGAGAAATTTGTACGTTCCACCATGAAGAAATCCTACGTGCCATGACAGTGGGGGAGATGAACATGTATTTAAAGGAAGCTGGATTCATTGAGTGTTCTGCGTATCCCAGTTATGACCTCTCAGAAGCAGCCAACGTTAACGGAGATAGTATGATATTTCTTTCAGCAGGTTAGCCCTCTAGTTGGTTCTAATCCCACGTACAGAATAAGAATAATGCTCACTATCTGATAGCAGTATCTTTTAGTATATGCTCAATGATTTCTACCTGCAACATGAACATTCTTTGGCAGCAATGATTTTTGATGCTGAAATTGTCCCATAATCCAAATTTTCTCAAAAAATAGGCTCTTACTTGCCACGTCACTGGCGAATAGAGGGCTTCGCTGAAATTCTAAGAACCTCAAAAACCACTATCAAAATCGCCAAGGCGAAAGAGCACATACACGACACCTCGTGAGGAGGTTGAAAGGATATCACTGGCACGTCTCTCTCCTAGAAGTATAATCTTCCTACCTCTGGTATTGTCCAGATTTCCAAAACCAGTGGATCTGATTTCGGGTCATATTTTCTCTGAAAATCATACCTTTCAGCAGTCTTTCTCATTCTTTCAGAATCCAAACATTCACTTGATGCTAATATTCTTTTTGCACTCCTTGCAATGTTTCTCAGGTTACTGAAGTACCTTGCTGGGGATTTTTCTTCTCCTGTCTTACGTTCACACCCTTGGTCTTCGTACTCATATATTTTTTCAGACAGTTCGGTTAGTTTTCTCCTATTTGACATTAAATATATATATGGAAGTAGAAGTTTAAATAATTTTCCCCTATAATGGCTATCAGTCATTTATTAACTATGAATAAATAAAATATTGGAGAAACAGAGTATTTAAATCAAAATGATAACCTCTTATAAGTTGAAATAGTATAATTATTGTGAATTTCTCTAAAAAATTCAAAAGGTCGTATTCTGGGATTGTCACATTTTCAGGGGATGAAATCTCCTCGTTTCATGAATTTTCCTTTTATAATTGAATTACGGACAAAATGATAATTTATCTGAAATGTTACACGTGTAACACATTGACGTAAAAGACGTGACAGCCCTTGTATTCTCCTCTTTGGTCGAGAGGGTTGAGGTACTATCTCGACAATAAGACTACACTTTAACCTATATAAAGATGAGAGTTCTAGCAACATTATGAAAGAATATGATGTTATCGTCATAGGATCTGGTTCTGGTGCAATCATTGCTGAAAGAGCATTGGCATCCGGGCTCAAGACAGCGTTAGTGGATAAAGGACCTGTAGGAGGAACCTGCCTTAATGTTGGGTGCATACCATCGAAAATACTTATCTATCCGGCAGATGTTGTAGCAGGAATACAAAGAGCCAAAAAACTGGGGATAACTGCAGAGGTTAAAGATGTGGACTTCAAAAGTATCATGGAGAGGATGAGAACCCTTGTACACGAAGATCGAGACCACATGAGGGAAGGGATTTTGCACGCAAAAGCTTTGGACTTTTATGAAGATGAAGGTTACTTCACAGGAGAGTACACTTTGGAAGTGAAAGGAGAGGAAATAAAAGGTGAGAAAATCTTTATTGTATCCGGGGCGAGACCTTTGATACCACCTGTTGCAGGCATAGATAATATTGAATATTTAACCAACGAGAACGTTTTAGAACTCACAGAAAACCCGGAAAGTCTGATCATTATTGGAGGTGGATACATCGCCTGTGAGTACGGACACTTCTTTGCAGCCATGGGCACAAGAGTTACCATTTTACAGAGAGGTCCCCGGTTGGTCCCCCAGGAAGAACCAGAAATATCTGATTTACTAAAAGAGGAAATGGAACCCCGTATGACCATACACGTTAATACAGAAGCTGTCCAAGTAAAAAAAGATAAAACCATGTACACTGTCACAGGAAAAAACACCAAAACAGGTGAACAAACAGAGTTAACAGCACAAGAGGTCATGGTGGCAGCAGGGAGAAAATCCAATGCAGACCTTTTAAAAGTGGAGAACACGGACGTTGAAACAGATAAAAAAGGCTACATAAAAGTGAATGAGTACTTAGAAACTACAAAGAAGAATATATGGGCTTTTGGAGATGCTATTGGAAAAGAAATGTTCAGGCACGTGGCTAACACAGAAGCAGGTATTGCATGGCATAACAGTATGCACAAAGAGAAAATGCCAATGGATTACACAGCCTCACCTCATGCAGTGTTTTCTTGTCCGCAGATTGCTTCTGTTGGATTAACTGAAGAACAGGCCAAGAAAAAGCATAAAATACTGATGGGAAAGGCACATTACACTGATGTGGCAAAAGGTATTGCCATGATGGAGGATAAAGGGTTTGCAAAAGTCATTGTTGATAAAAAAAGCTGGAAAATTCTAGGCTTCCACATTGTAGGCCCTTACGCACCTATATTAATCCAGGAGGTCGTTGATGCTATGGCTTCAGGCGGGAGTATACAATTCATTGGGGAGGGCATGCACATCCATCCTGCATTGTCTGAATTAGTGATGGCACCATTCGGCCGGTTAAGAGAGCCCTAAGTGACCAGTGGAGGAGGTTTGAGAGTTCAAAAATCAAAAATCAAAAATTAGAAATTAGAAATCATCAGAATATAATCAAAAGATGTTACACGTGTAACAAAAGTTACGTTTGACCACAGAATGGGTGGACAATCCCTTGAAAACGTAAGTTTTATACAAAAGATTAGAAAGTATACAGCCATCGATTTCATTTCATTAGAAAATAGAGTCGAGCTTGGTGAGAAGAGTGAATATGAGGTCAAATGGAAAGGTAGGAGGAGTATTTGTAATTTTATTTCTGTCTGTCAATTTGAGTACTGTAAATAAGGAGTTCCCCGTCACTATCAATCCAGAAGATCAGCGGTGGCCAGCAATCTTTAAAGATACTGTTGTCTACATCCACAAAATAGGCACTGCTGAAATTATCTACACCTACAACTTGTCGACAGCCCAAAAATCCGGGATACACACAGGTCCAGTGAACAACTCTCGTCCTGCAATCTATGGGGATATTGTAGTATGGAGAAGCTCCTGTTGTTACATTTACAGGTACGACCTTTCTCAGCAACGAAGAATTGAGATAGATGTAGATTCGTATCCTTTATCACACCCTGCAATTTATGGAGACATTGTGGTGTGGGAGGATTTAACCGCAGATATCCATTGCTACAGCCTTTCCAAGCTGCAGGAAATTCCTTTAATGACAACTCAAAGTACCAAAGATGGCCCACCAGCAATCTACAAAGATATTGTGGTCTGGAGAGATTACAGAAACGGCAACTGGGACATCTATGGCTGTAATATCTCTGAAATCCTCAAGATTGAACCCCTATCCACGCCTCAAAGCCCTTTATCTCAAATCTACGGCGCTTTGAAAAGGGTGACATTCACACCTTCTGAAGTTTTGTATATATTCCTCGGTGCAATAGCAATTGTGATAATTCTTATTCTGAGATGGAGAGAAGGAAAAAAAGAAGTATTTCTTATGAGAAGATAAGAAGAGTAAAGACCAGTTACACCAGGAAGGAATGTTACTTTGGTGTAGACATGTTCTCATTTCTTCAATGATGAGAAATTTTTAGAAGAGAAGTCTTTAATGATAATCCAAACGTTTAAGTAGATTGATAACAATAATAGGAGAAGGTGATACCGTGATGAGAAAAATCTTAAGGGTCAATATGAATACCCTCGAAACCAGTTACGAAGATGTACCTGAGAAATATCAGACCCTAGGTGGTCGCAGCATGACCTCCACCGTGGTGGCTGACGAAGTCCCCCCAACATGTCATCCGCTCGGACCCCACAACAAGGTCGTATTCGCTCCAGGAATTGTAACAGGGACAGACGCACCAACTTCCGGTCGCATTTCAGTGGGAGGAAAATCGCCCTTAACAGGAGGAATAAAAGAAGCCAATGCAGGGACCAAATGTGCCCAGATGCTGGGGAGGCTCGGCATTGCAGCCATCGTTGTTGAAGGAAAGCATGAAGGCGATGACTACTACCTTTTAAAAGTGACACGTGACGGCAGCGAACTAATTAATGCAAATCAATGGTCAGGAAAAGGACTCTACGAAGTGTACAAAGAGCTTTTTGAAGAGTTCGGCAAAGCGGTAGGTATCTGCAGTGTTGGTATAGCTGCAGAGCTTCTGGGAGCTAACTCAGGAGTATGCTTTTCAGATCCCGAAGGCCTGCCCAGTAGATATGCGGGAAGAGGTGGACTCGGGGCTGTCATGGCATCGAAAGGATTAAAATTTGTTGTGGTAGACGATACCAGTGCACCTGGAGTAGAAATAAAGAATAATGAGGCCTTTGAAAAAGGGAAAGAAAAGCTCAGAAAGGCTTTAACGTCGCATGATGTAACCAAGCCAGGTGGAGCTTTGAATTCATATGGTACAGATGTTCTAATCAATATCATCAATGAAGCAGGTGCATTACCNCAGAGAAACTTTTCCTCAGGTCAAGATGACCGATCAGAAAACGTATCTGGTGAGAAAAAAGCAGAAGAGATAAAAAAGAGAGGAGGAGTCCGCCCGCACGTGTGCAGTCCAGGCTGCATCATTAAGTGTTCTGAAGTGTGGACAAACCCTGATGGAACTGATCCTGTAGGAGTTTTAGAGTACGAATCTGTGTGGGCATTAGGTCCGAACTGCGGAATATATGATCTAGACGTCGTAGGCGAACTCAATCGCGCCTGTAATGATCTGGGATTAGATACTATCGAAGCGGGGAATACTATTGCTGTGGCAATGGAAGGAGGGTTAGCTGAATTCGGAGATGGAGAGAAAGCGCTCCAACTCTTTGAGGAAATACGGAACAAGACGCCTACTGGGAAAATCCTCGCCAGTGGAACAGAAGTCACTGGTAAAGTCTTTGGAGTAGTCAGAATCCCCAC
>JGI2171J19970_10000495_pt1 | contig 21037 bp, 19 predicted proteins | sample DeeMarSWOR324_28_FD_19970 | JGI IMG/M metagenome (IMG submission 19970) | reverse complement strand
ATGGTGAGCCTGTAGAAATGGTTACGATGGAAAATGGAATTTCTGTACCCAAGAGTGCTGAAATCGTCTTACTTGGGAGACTTACACCAGAGCACGGAGAGGAAGGACCGTTCGTGGACATGACAGGGACACTCGATCTAATACGGCAGCAGCCTGTTCTCACAATTACGAAAATCGTACGGCAGAAGGACAATGCACTTTATTACGCCTTATTCCCTGGGAGGGGAGAACATTCATTTTTGATGGGATTCGGGAAGCTGCCTTTAATCTACAGGGAGCTTACCAAGGTGTGTATACTCAAGGATGTGGCCTTCACAGATGGAGGGATAGACTGGCTTGGCTGCTCTGTGAGCATTAAAAAGCAGAGTGATGATGAACCTCGGAAGGTGATTGAGACCACACTTGGAGCTCATAAGAGCTTGAAACATGTGTTCGTCTTTGATGAGGATATTGATATTACAGACCCAGATGATAGAGCGTGGGCATTTACCACCAGGTTTCAGGCTGACAAGGATGTGTATAGGTATCCAGATTCTCCCGGATCAAGTTTGGACCCAAGTTCTGAGCCCGGGGAGGACAGGAGGAAGACGTGCAAGGCAGGGTTTGACTGTACTGTCCCCTTGTGCAAGGAAAGAAAGAATTTCGAAAAGGTTATGTGAACCATGGAAGCCACACCACCCAAGAAAGTGTATGAAGAGAGAATGTAGATTGAAATACTCTTATGAGATTTGGAGATTGCTTTGAACTTGCGTAATTCAATGAAGCTCATGCTATCAGGTTTTTAGTTCATTAACAAACTTTTTCACGTTCTCAGTATACTCTTTTTTGTCTACTTCTCTGGCTGAAAAACTCAGTACATCCACAGGGGATTTCCCACACACAGCTTCCATCTCATTGAATTCATCTTGGGTATCCTCGCCTCCGTGGGTGGAGAAGAAAGCCACGCTTTTTAACATATCTTTGTATTGATGGAGAAATGTTCTCATCGGCACAGAAACTGTTCCAGCCCACACTGGTGTTCCGACGATGACCAGATCATACACAGATACATCGGTTTCCAGGTCTTTGATATCTGTTAATGATTTTCTCTTGGTTTGATATCCTGAGCGCATAAATCCTAGAAGGCCAGACCGTTTTTTGGTATCAATGATTTCTTCTCTACTACAGGACAACATGTCTGCAATTGTTTCAGCAATTTCTTTGGTGTGCCCTGTTCGTGAGTAGTAAACAACAAGTGCTTTCATAGTATCACTGTTCTACCCGCTGGGGGGCTCATATAAATCTTTTGGAAATAACCTATGTATATATAGAGAATTTGTATTTGTTTATAGAGAGAATCTATTGGCTCTGTCACTATTATAATGAAGGAATTCTTTAGATTGGGCATTTATTTCTACGGTTTTTCAACGATAAAGTATCCTGCATCCATGTACCGGTATTTGAGATTGACAAACCCTGCTTTTTCTAATAATGCGACCCATTTATCCTTGGTGAGCAACTGCCAGAATGCAAAGGGCGAAAAAGTGAAGAATCCTCGTAAATTCCGTAACGGTTCCAGCAAGAAGAACGTCCCAACAGGCTTTAAAACTCTGTAGATTTCGTTCATGGCCTGTAATTTTTGATCATCCCCAGAAAGGTTGTTTAGAACGCTGCTGCTGGTTACCAGATCAAAGGAGTTATCACTAAATTCAAGGGTTAACACATTTCCAGATTTGAACTCCACTTTGTCTTGTACTCCTTCTAGTTCTGCATTTCTGTAGGCTGCTTCTGGCGAATTTCCAGGAATTTCCACCGTATTCCAGATGTCTATGCCAGTAACTGTACCGTCCGTCAACAGCTTTGCCACTCCTACTGTCACTTTTCCCAGACCGCATCCGACATCCAAAACCTTTTCGTCACCGCGCAACTGGATAACATGGGAGAAATCAAAAGATTCTGATTGTCTAAACGAGTACAGAGAAATTACATACGCAACCAGTAAATACAGCCCAAATCCTCCAATGAGTATGCCAGCAACCTGCGATACAAATACGTAGATGGCTGCACCAATAATGAGAATGATGGCTATCAAACCCACAAAAATGGTGAGAGCGTAGTATCCGTAGTGGGGTTTTTTCTGAGTCAATGTATCACTTCCTTTGTTATATCAATGCAATGAACTGGCCCTTATGAAGGTTACGCATCGAGGAGATTCTTGGTACTTGTCTCAGTTTTGTTACACGTGTAACAATTGGTTACTTTCTTTATTTCTTTGAACCTATCCTCATCAAGGACGTGTTTGAAGAGGTTTCACATTTCTTTCCCATATATTTACCTCAGCCAAACCTTATATAGTCACACAGCAGAATAGAAAAGCATGAAAAAGTCTCAACCCATGAGAAAGAAAAAACGATCTCATATCGAGAAAAGGGTACCAAAATATCACAAGATCTATGAGCAACTGTATGAAAACCCACTTATTCCTCTGTACCGGATCACTGAGAATACAGGAATATCTCGGAGTACAGTCTCCCGATATCTCAAAGCCATGTATGCACATTCCATTGTAGAAGGCCCTTCAATTTTTGTGAAACCTGCTCAAAACTACCACGAGTATGCTGCTTTTATGAGATTCAAGGAACCATCATCAGCTTACAAAGGGCTCAAAGGGTTTCCCCTGGTGAAGGAAAGGTGGTTAGCCTCCGGGAATTGGAACATATTGCTGATTTGTGAGAAGCTGATGAACTTTTCTCTTCTCAAAGGGTTTGTAGACTATTTCTTTTACAGGATGAAGGGTGGAACCTGCCTATCTAAAGTGATCTTCTTTGACTGGGATCAATCCATGGAAGAAATATACAGTGCATTGTCTCCACCTGAGGAGAAGTCCACGCTGTATGAGGAAATTCCCTTATTACCCTGGAATGAAAAGGAGTGGCTTCTCTATGACACATTCAAATACAACGTGAGGATAGAGAAAATGCCTCCCCTAGAAAAGACGAGAACTCGGTTCGAATTTTTTCAGGAGTGGATGTTAGCGTTACCTGAATTTGCCCTCGTTCAGCCAGCCTTCTATCCCAAAGGGCTTGAGAATTACTTCATGCTTGATTTCTTGTTCAAATCCGAATACCAAAAACAGTTGGCAGATATTTTGGGAATGCTTCCTTCAACATGTACGTTCTTTTCTGTGGGTAATTATGTTTTCGCTCGATTACCAGTATGTAACAGTAAAGAAAAGGACGAGTTATTTTCCTTGATTTTCCGCCTGCAGGAGAAAGGCTTTTTCACTGATTTCCACCAGGCAACGGTCATTTCAATGCCAGAGCTCGGATTGTAAGAAAGAGGAGGCCAGTTCTTTCATGTCGAGGTTACTGCAGTTTTGAATCCGTGTTTGTATCTCCATTGAATTCCCTCTCCAGCATAGTTATTTTAATTTGGTATCATAGTACATGTTTTTAAATGTTAGTATACAGGGGGTTGTAAAATTGTCGGGTGATCATCTCACAAGTGTTACACGTGTAACAATTTTTTGCCTTTTATCACGCTATTCTTGAAAGAATGACAATTAAGGAGATTAGAGTTCTTCATCCCCAAAGACTTGACAACCCCTATACAGGTATGTATTGTTAATCGAATATAACGGTAACTCTGTTTTATTTAACAATCCTCCCATTTTAGCCAGGGAAAAACCTTGACAACTCCCCAATACTCTTTTTGTGAAGAATAATTATTAGACAACTCCCAATGGAGAAACAACCTTATAAATGAGGGTTCTAAAATATACATGGATAAAAATTCTTCATTAAAAGAGGAGAAAAAAATGAAAATTACTATCTTTGGAGCAACCGGTGGTACAGGCAAACAACTCGTCGAACAAGCACTTGAAGCAGGAAACGAGGTTACAGCATTTGTTCGTAATCCATCAAAGCTCAACACAAAGCATGAACGTCTGACGATTGTGCAAGGCGAACTAACTGACCAAGCGATGATTGAGCGCGCAGTGAACGGTGCGGATGCAGTCATCAGCGTATTAGGACCGCGAGGCGACTCCAAGAACAAACCAATCACTCGGGGGACACAAAACATTCTTGCAGCGATGAAGAAACAAGGCGTACGCAGATTGATAATCTCTTCAACCCCAAGCGTTAAGGACCCGAATGACTTGCCCGATTTCAAGTTCAAGGCTTTAGTTACTCTCGTCAAGCTCACCATGCACGCTGCATACGAAGAGATAACTAGTGTCGCAGAGACTGTGCGCATGTCTGACCTTGATTGGACAATTGTGCGCGTTTCCATGCTCAACAATAATCCCAAATCAGGAAAAGTCAAGGTTGGTTATTTAGGTAAGGGTGAAGTGGGGACACGAATTTCTCGCGCAGACATGGCCGACTTCATGCTCAAACAAGTACAGGATACAAAATATCTGCGGAAAGCGCCCGTAATTAGCAATTGACATTCTCAAAACCTTTGCAGCAGAGAACGTGAAGGGCTCAATTCGCCTCACAGAGATAGAGACACAGGAACAGGAATTCACTTTCATCTATACTACTTGGCATATTGTGCACCTTGCATCTGAATCTCATTTATTATTGGCTAGGAACAGATTTGGGAGAAACAACAATTTGACTACTCCAGAAAGGTAATAATTATAAAGCTCCAGTTGCTGTGGAAATAAGGAACAGGTGAATACTGTGTACAGCAAAAAGTACCCTGCCATAGCTCGATCATACGGAGTGTTCATGACACCGGATGGTGGATTCATCTTCCCTTATGAGGAACAGAAAGGGGTAAAGCGTGCTCTTCCTCGCTGTGAAACCCTGAATGTGCAGGCATGTGCTATTTTAGAAAAATGTGCTGGTTCTCATGCAGTTGAAGAGATTGTGTGCATTTTGGAGAAGGAATTTGAAGATACACCTCCAGATCTTTTTTCCCAGGTGGAGACCCTCCTTGACAAAGCTTTCCAGAAAGGGTACATTGTCTTCAGTGATGAACCTACAAAAATGGAGGGGCTCCTCCAAGGCAGTATTCATTACTACACTCCCACCCACATTCTCCTTGAGACCACTACTAACTGCAACCTGAAGTGCGGTCACTGTTTATTATCTGCTGGAGAACCTCTCACTGATGAGCTGACAGTGCCGCAGATGCTATCTCTTCTGGAACGCCTTTCAGAAATTGGTGTAAAACGGCTAAACCTTTCTGGGGGAGAGGTTCTCACCAAAGAAGGGTGGTACAACCTCGCAGACTTCTGTACGAAAAGGTTCTCCTGCAGCCTCTTAACCAACGGTGTTTTGATGACAGAAAATACTGCAGATAAGCTTGAATGCTGCCAAGAGATTTATATTAGTTTATATGGGGTTGATGCAGAAACCCACGAGAGAATCAGCCAAGTAAGAGGTTCATTTGAACGCGCTCTAAGAGGTATGAAGTTGCTGACAGAAAGGGGCGTATACGTAGGCGCATCTGTGCTCATGGTACCTTTCAATTTGGTTCAACTGGAGGACATGGTCAAAAAAGCGCTTTCAGCAAAATGCAAAATCGTACGGGTGGGCATTGTAAGTCCTGTAGGAAGAGCTGCTGACAAACAGTGGGAATTGACAGAAGCTGAACAGAAATGGCTGGATACCGCAATGAGTGAACTTCAACAAAAGTATAAAGATGAAATTGACATTCAGTGGGAAGAGGAGAAGCCAAGGGAAGAACACAGGTGCGGGGCAGGGTTTACTAGGTGGGTGATCGCTTCCAATGGGGATGTGTACCCATGTGCTGTATTCAGGGTACCTATAGGAAACCTCATCAGGAATGATCCTGTGGACATCTGCAAATCCGATGCAGTAGTATTCTTGCGGGAGTTAGAAGCACCCCATAAAGATTTGTGTGGCGAGTGTCAGTGGTTTTATAGGTGCAAAGAATGCCATGGGGAGGCACTTCTTCACTACAGAAAGGTTGATCACTGCGGATGGGCAAAACAGTTTGAAAAGGCTTCCGAACCTTTAAAGAGTGTAGTAAAACCCCTAAAATGAGTGAAAAATGACAGTTCAATGTTCAGGTTAGTACTTCAGTTAACAAAGTAATATTCCATGAAATCATCACATGCATGGAGGAGTTCTTCTATGTGAAGTGGCATGAAGGATTTACTTATCTCATAAGTTCCACATTTGGGGTGTATCGTCTCATTTGGTCCTTGAATTAACTTAAAAGAGATTTTTTAGTTTAGAAGGCCATATTCAAGCACCCAGAATGATAATTCCTTTTAAAACCGTATTAAATTATTCCAATTATGATTTAAGAATTTTATATCTTTTATAATGAATAATAAAGAAAGAAGAAAAGAAAAAAATAAAGATAAAAAAAGGAAAAAAACTAAGTGTCATAACTTCGTGGACAGTATCCATCATCAGGTTTGAATTTGCACTCAACTTCGTAGTTTATGGGCCTTGTGCAGTGACAGGGTCCTACAAGATCCAGACCTGCCATAACAGGAGTTTCCCATTTCATGATCTCACCTCTTAACTGCTATATCTCGTACAGCTTACCCTCTCTATTAGAAATGGAAATTTAAACCTTTCGGTTTGAGAGTTTGAAGCAGGTCAGGATTCCGATAACCCCTTAGCTCTTGCTGTCATCATGAAGGGTTCGTCAGCCTCTACTGACATCTGGTCTCTCATCAGAAAGAGGGACTGTGTCAATCTCACCAGTATTAAAATGATCAGGGCAGTACCATGGAAGGAAACAGTGTCCGTATCATCTCAAAATGTCCTAAAGTGCTCAAATCCGGTTCAATATAGTAATGCTGCCACAAGTGTAAAAGTGATACTTGAACGTGAACCATGTCTTGAAGTATAATGGGAAGCACAAAGACAGGAATTGCGCACAGGACAACAGAAGTCCCTGCACTCTCCATTGATCATTTTCATCTTTGACTATTATTGAAATCACATTTTTTCTCTTTCAAATGTGGTATATCTCTATTGACAGATAAGAAAACACCCATTTTCTAAGAAAATTTGAATTATGGGACAACCTCCAGAGGACAGTTTTACTTTCACGAAGGTTCTCTCATACGGGCAGATAGACCTGTGAATAAACTTGGAATCTGGGAAAAGGAAAAGGGAGAGTGTATTGCAGATGCTGATTACACTAATAAAGAGTAGAAAACATTAAAATATGCCTTCAAATGACAGATTCTGTGAATTTCTAACCACACTCGTATTAGATGAAAGAAGAAAAAATCTAGAATCTCTTAAATTTAAAGTCTCAATATAAAAAAACAAAAAAAGGATTAATAGTGTTTGGCAAAGTAAATGACAAATTCAGCATCATTCCCGCAGTATACGCACGTGCCATCTGGTTCTTCATTAAAGGGGATACAACAAGAAGATGCACCTGTCTCTTCCTTGATAGTTGCTTCACACGCTTCAGAACCGCACCAGGCAGCTTTAACCATCTTTTTTTCCTGAATGAACCTCTGCAAATCCTGATAGTCTTTTGCTTCCACTGTATTCTCTTCTAAGAATGTCTTAGCTTTCTGGAACAGATCTTCTTGTATGGTGTCCAATATTTCTTTTACCTTCTCTCTGACCGCATCTACAGGGACAGCACATTTTTCACCTGTATCACGCCTCACCAGAATGACCTGATTACCCTTCACATCTCTGGGACCGATCTCTATCCGTACGGGGACACCTTTGAGTTCCCAGTGGTTAAATTTCCAGCCCGCCGTGTACTCTTCGCGCTCATCCAGTACGACAGAGTATTCACTGAGCATTTCTTTGATTTTTTGTGCCAGTTTTAGTATGTCTTCTTTGGATTCCTGGAAAATGATAGGTATGATCACCGCGTGGATTGGGGCTACTCTCGGAGGTATGACTAACCCTTTATCATCTGCATGCACCATGACCATGATAGCTACCGACCGGGTGGCCAGCCCCCACGAGGTCTGCCAGACGTACTTTTTCTGCTCATCTCTGTCGATGAAGGTAATATTAAAAGCTTTTGAGAAGCGCTGACCCAGATTGTGAGTAGTACAGCACTGGGTAGCTTTACCGTCAGGCATCAAGGCTTCCAATGTTAGCGTGTACAACCCACCGGGGAATTTTTCACTCTCTGTCTTTTTCCCGCGTATTACCGGTATGGCCAATAAATCCTCGTATACTTCTTGGTAGACGTCCAGTATTTTCAGTGCTTCTTCGTCAGCTTCTTCTTTGGTAGCGTGGGCAGTGTGACCCTCCTGCCACAGAAATTCTCTGGTGCGCATAAACAGTTTGGTCATCTTGGTTTCCCATCTCACAATGTTGCACCATTGATTTAGCAGTAACGGCAAATCGCGCCAGCTTCTAATCCACTTGGAGTACATCTCATACATGATGGTTTCACTGGTGGGTCTGACCGCCAGTTTTTCCTCTAATGGTGTGTCCCCACCGTGGGTGACCCATGCTACTTCTGGGGAAAATCCCTTCACATGCTCTGCTTCCCTCTCAAAAAACTTTTCAGGGATAAACAAAGGGAAGTACGCATTTTTATGGCCTGTTTCTTTGATTCTTCTGTCCAGAAACGCTTGTATGGTTTCCCAGATCTCATAACCGTAGGGCCGAATCACCATACAGCCCTTGACCGGCGAGTAGTCTGCGAGCTCCGCTTTTAACACTATTTGGTTGTACCACTCGGAAAAATCTTCCTCTTTTCCGATAGTTATACCTAAGTCTTCGCTCATAGAAATTCCTCCTCAAAATGCAGCAAGAAGGTCTCCTCTAGGTGGGTCCGAAAATGAAAACTAGCAACCTGGAAGTAAATCCCTTCTTTGCGCTTTCATGAAAAAAATTACGGTACAATAGCTTATAAAGATTTCGGTTTCTAAGGTGGGAGTTGTTCAATTAGTAGGGGTTTCTCTCAACTTTGTTACACGTGTAACAATTTATTGTATTCTAGAGTAACCTTCTATAATTTTCGATATTTAAGAAAATTAAAATTTTGAAAATATGATTTTACGCGGCTCAGCAATTGAAATTGAAGGAGAACCTCAATGAATGCTAATTCTGAGAACAATAATGAAAAAGAAACCCACAACCATTTTATGGGATTTAGACATAATCTCTGGTATGTTATTTTCTTTGATAAGAAGTCGAGCAATTACCTTTAGTCTTAATCGAAATCTTTTATAGTTGAAATGCAATACTTTAGAAACTTGTTCAATCTGTAGAGAAGGTTGGGATGAATTATGAGTTATTACTCTGGGTAAAAACAAAAAGGAGGTAATCTACATGTTTGCAAAACTGATATTCCCTGGAATGAAAGGTGGGGAGCAATTTCCAGCATATCCTTGTTATAATACAGGAGATGTTCCTGGACATGGGGATTGCTACGAAGGTGGAGTCCCTCTTGATGGGAAATGCGTGGATAGGGGGATTATCCCACAGTATTAAAAATCACTGAATGTGAAATAGAGCCAGCATGCTTTAATAGGTTTGGTTTGCACGAAGCATATATACGCGGTAATTATGGATAGCAAAACAAAAATAAAAAAATTAGGTCGTGAGCAGTTGTAAGCCGCTTACCAATACGTTGGCGCATATCTTGAGGGCTTGGAAGAGCAGTACAGGTACTTGTACCTTGAATTTTCCTTCCTGTTTGGAAGTTTAATTGTATCAAATTAGAAAAGAAAAAGGATAAGTTGGTTCCCTTCTGCGAAATCACTTCTGGACTCTTTGCTGGGTTGATAGTATCTGCTATATGAACAAAATAACTGTTACACGTGTAACAGAATACTCAATGTGAGCTGCTGAAAAACCCTTATATAGATTGACAACACTACACGCTAGGTGACTCTATGGCAGAACATAAAATACCGGGTTCACTAGCCCTCATCATATTCAGAAGTGTAGAAGAACACATAGGAAAAAATGGGCTCAACATGTTTTTAAAGAGAGCAGACCTTGGACAGTACATAGATAATCCACCCCTAGATGATAACACTCCCGCCATGGAGATGAGCAAATTCAAAAATGCTATATCACTAGTGTTCGAACTATTCGGTGAGAAAGCTGCAAGACCCCTTCTGCTGCGGTGGGGAAAACTTGTTTTTGAGTACTCATTGCAGGAGAGACCCACTTTATTTGGGTTAGCTGGGCTCGTCACTACATTCATGTCTGAAGAAGGAAAGACACGGTTCATACTTAAAAGGGTGCTCAAAGAATCTGAGAACCTGTATGACGTCCCCCATATCCTTACTGAGGACGAGGACAACTTTTTTGTGGAAATAAAGGATTGTTTCTACTGTGGTGAGTACAAATCGCAGAACTGTGTATGCTGGCCGCCTGTGGGATTCTGGAAAAGCATGATGAAGTGGATTACAGGAAAAGAGCACGATGTTAGAGAAATAGAATGCAGAGCACAGGGAAAAGAATCTTGTAAGTTCATCATTCCAAAAAAGGGAAGTTAAACTGATTTGTAATTGTATTCAGTATGAAACAACAAAAAAAATTATTGCCTTTAACAATTAAGGACACAAAAGGTCAGCACCGCCCATGTACTCTATGGGATCTTGTACTCCATTCTCTTTGAATCCTTTTAACCGTAACCTACAGGAATCGCACACACCGCATGCTTTTTCATTTTCTGTGTAGCAGCTCCAGGTTAACTCAAAAGGTGTTTTCAATTCCAATCCCTTTTTAACGATGTCTGCCTTGCTCATGACGGCCAGGGGAGTCCTTAACATTATATGAGTTTCATCTTTTGTTCCCACGTTGATCAAATTCTGAAATGCTGCAAAATACTCTGGTCTGCAATCAGGATACCCTGAGAAATCGATGTAGTTTGCACCGTAGTAAATTGCTTCTGCGTCAATGACCTCTGCCCATGCTGTGGCTAACGAGAGTATTATAGAATTCCTGAAGGAGACATAACTGGGTGGTATCCCCTCAGTCTCTTCTGTTGGCAGTTCTATACGCTCATCAGTTAAGCCGCTCCCTCCAATTTCTCTGAGAAAGTCTAAGGTGATCACTTTGAAATCTGCCGCTTTAAAGTAGTGTGCCAGCTTTTGTGCACATTCTGATTCTTTTTTGTTGGTTCTTTGCCTGTAGTTCACGTGCAGAACATACAAGGTGTACCCATCTTGTGCAGCTATTGAAGCACAGACAGCAGAGTCCATGCCGCCGCTCAATAGAACTACTGCTTTCATGTTTTAACACTCCCTTCAGCGTACACGTTGTGCCGGTGTATAGATTCATGACTGATGCATTTTGCATGTATTTCACAGTTGCCAAACTGTTTTGAAGCCAAAGCGAGGATATTCCGGCACACATCTTCAACAAATAAGGGATTTTCAAACATCTTTTGTACAATGTATGATTCATCTTCAGTTTTTAACAAGGTGTACACTTTTGAAGAGAACGAGCGTTCAACTGCATCCACCATGTCCTCGAGGGCGATCTCATTAGTAAAATCTGTTGTAATTTCCAAGATACCTACAGCTCTCTGTATGTGGGTTTTTCCTTTGTTCACCGACAGAGCGTGAGGACAGGCAGTATTCCCCAAAACGGAAACTTTCAATGTTTTAACCCAGGTTTTACCATCGTTTAATACTTTGACAGTGATCTCATGGATTTCTATCGTGTCTTTTAAGCTGGCAGGAGTTTTCTCGTAGACGGGAAGTTCTGATTCGAACTCGATTACAGCCTTTTGAAAGTGGTGCTTCTCTTTTAGCTTCTCCAGGATGTGCTTTCCAAGTTGCTCTAACGAGTAGTGTTCTTGTGTAACCTCTTCTTCTAACGCTTCTGTGATGCTCTCGATGAGCCGGGACATGTGCACCCCTTTTTTTAGTTTGTCTAAATCCATGAATATATTGATGGTGGGAATGTGTCTGAATTCTTTGTTGTACCGTTCAATCTTTATCAATGTCTTCAGATTGATTATACCTACCTTTTCTAGTCTTAAGGGAAATTTTGGGGATTTTTCCTGGGTTTCTATCATTTTATACCACCTATTTTGTGAATTTGGGTAAGTATTCTGATGTTTCTTACAGGTACAGGGGTTCTAAAGTATATTCTGCAGAGGTCCTGGTATGTCATTCTACCCCAGCAGGGCTGGAGCACCACAGGTACTGTTAGTGTATTCTCGTGTATAAATTTTTGCACGAATGTGTAATCATTCTCATCAGCAATGACTGCTTTGACTTGTCCATTTTTTTTCTTGATAGCATTAACGATTCTCGTGAATGTTGGTATATTATCAGTTGGGTTTCCGCTGCTGGGCGGTTTTATGTCTGCACTGATGAAATCACACATTTGTAGAACGTCTTTGTAGATGGACCCATTAGTTTCTATGCCAATTTTGTATTCATTTTTCAGTTTCCTGACTAATCCATCTATCTCCTGGAGTAAGGGTTCTCCTCCTGTGATTAAGACCCAGTCACAGAATCCATTGTCACAGGTTCTAACTTCTTCAATTACCTGTTTAATTGTCTTTTCAGTTCCTTTTTCCCATGCGTATGTGGTGTCACACCATGTACATTGCAGATTACAGCCTGACAATCGTACGAATATGGTAGGAACGCCTATTAAGAGTCCTTCTCCATTTAGGGAGAGAAATATTTCAGAAACATTCATAGAAAAACCTCAACGCAGGATTTTTCGCCTTCGTACAGCTTTACGGAGTGGAGTCTGACATTGTACGGTTCGAACGCTTTTTTGAGCTCTTGAAAAATATCTACTGCTACGTTCTCTACTGTGGGCTGTTCATAAAAGTCATTTAAGTATGTGTGGTCCACTTTGGTTATGACAGTCTCTTCTACAACCTTTTTGATGTCAAAAAAATCTATGATCATGCCGGTGTCATCGGGTTCTCCTTCCACCGTTACGGTAAGGGTATAGGTGTGACCGTGGATTCTTCTGCATACACCGGGGTAGTCCACCAGTTTGTGGGCAGCATCAAATTTGAATGTCCTGCTCAATCTCATTTTCATGGTTATCCCTCTGGTACCTGGTCATGTGTAGGTTGGTACTCTTTTCATTGAAGTATATATAAGATTGTCTATGGGGCTGTCGTGTCAGTGAGTGTCACTTTTGTTACACGTGTAACATGCTAGATTGTCTTTATATCGTGTAGTAGTATGATGATTGATAATTAAAGAGTGATATCTTTGATGTGTGAAAATGTGACGACGTTGGTTGAGGTTGTCAGTGGTTGTATTGATATTTGTGTTACAACGTTTTCCTGTTTTCTATGATTATATGCTGAACATGGCTAAGCTGTTTCCACTTTTAATCCTAGAACAGATGGGTTACACCATTTTCATCATAATAGTTGACTGAGGATTGAAACCCAAGGTTTGCAGCACTTTTTGGGCTGGTTCGTTACCATTGTAGATGTTTGTTCTAACGTACGTGATGCCTTTCTCTTTGAAGAACGTTATAGCCGCTTTTGTGAGTTCTCGTGCAACACCTTTTCGTCTGTGCTTTTTATCAGTGACACATGCGTCTAAATATCCATATTCTTTGATCTTGAAGCAATCTTCATTCTTCTTGATGAGAAATTCAATGAATCCTACAACTTCATTAGTTTCTTTTTCGACAGCCACAAGAATATAAGTTGTTCTTTTCCTGATAGCTTTTTTTGCCTCTTCAATCTGGTTGGCACGTGTAGGGCTCTCTTTCAACTCAATGAGTGGATCAATGTCTTTATGTACTTCCCAGAACTGGAGGTACAGCCGCGCGACAGTTTCTGCATCGCAGGGGATTGCTTTTCTCACTGTAAAGTCCATAGATGAGATTGAAAGTACAACTATTTAAGCAATTTGAAGTTGAACCCCTTCATAAGGAAACCCTGATAAATGGTCATCCAGTAGAATTATCAGTGAGCATATTCATCTCGTCTGATGATAATGTGATCTCTGCTGCTTTGGCATTTGCTTCTACGTGGCTGATCTGAAGAGCTTTGGGAATAGTTATCACATTGTCCATGTTGATTAACCAGGCTATGGCAATTTGCTGGATAGTAGCCTGGTGATTGTGTGCAACCTGCTCAAGGGTTTCTCGCAGTTTCCCTTTGAGATTGGTAAACCCCTTATGTCCCAAAGGACTGTATGCAGTCATGGTAATACTTTCTTTCTGGTAGTATGGTAAAAACTTTATGTGCTTCTGTTTTGCCACATTTGCTGAAACCTGGTTGGTGACGAGCTCTTCCTTTTTTAGAGCGTTCTGTGCTGTTTGAACCTGCTTCACAGAATAATTACTCACCCCAATGTAGCGCGTCTTTCCCTCTTTGACCAATTCTTCAAGGACTTTCATGTATTTTTTGGCGGAAACAATGGGATTGGGCCAATGGATCAAGTACAAATCAAAAAAATCAAGATTTAGTCGCTTGAGGCTGTTGTAAGCAGCTTTTTTCATCCCATCGTGAGTAAAGTGCGTGGGGAACAGCTTGCTGGTAATAAAAAGATCATCCCGCTGGTATTCTGCAATGACTTCTCCCACAATTGTTTCTGCTTTTCCAAATCCGTAGGCTTCGGCTGTATCAATGTGATCCATGCCTAATTCGATTCCTTTACGCAGGGACTGCCTCCACTGGTGGTAGTATGCTTGTGACTTCCATCTGTTGAGACCCCATGTGCCTTGTCCAATTATTGATATTTTTTCTCCAGATTTACCAAGTTCCACTTTTCTCATGACAATAGTATGTACCAGTTTGTTATATACATTTCGAGACATACATTTCAAGTTAAATGTCTTTGATAAGAACAGACTATCTGGAAGGATTTCAAAGAAGTAATACGATACCTTTTTCAAGACCTTCTTGAGATCTCTCTTAACGAGGAATGTGAACCCTCACGTTTGACCTTTGCGGTTCTCTCATTTTGTTACACGTGTAACATTTTCGTGTAACAATTTTCATTGTTCATTCTTTGGTTTAACACGCACAATTTCGATATTTATCTCTGGTTATCTTTGAAATCTGCACATCAAAGGAAAAACTATTCGTATCCGTACATCTGAGCTGGTATTTTGACATCTTTTTTCTCAACGACGTTTTTGGCCGTTTTGTACTCTGCATCGTAATGTCGTGCGACACCAATGCCCGGGTCCACTGTTAATACTCGTTCTAGCCGTTTATCCCTTTCTTTGGTACCATCAGCCACAATCACCATGCCCGCATGCATGGCTAACCCGTGGCCCACGCCTCCCCCACTGTGAAAGGACACCCAGGAAGCGCCGCATACTGCATTTAATGCAAAATTTAGTAACGGCCAGTCAGCCACTGCATCGGTTTCATCTAACATCTCTTCTGTCTCTCTGGTGGGGGAAGCTACTGATCCGCAGTCTAAGTGATCTCTCCCAATGACGATGGGACCGGTGATTTCATTGTTTCTGACCATTTCATTGATTCGCAATCCGAGTTTTGCTCTATCACCGTAGGCCACCCAGCACACTCTGGAAGGTAACCCCTGGAAGAAGATGGAGCCGTACTCTCTAGCTAGTTGTGTCCACCGCTTTAATTCGGGATCGGTAGCGAATTCTTTTTCTACCACTTTGTCTATGGCAAAGATATCTTCTTCTTTTCCTGATAAGGTTGCCCATCTGAAGGGTCCTTTTCCCTGGCAGAAGAGCTGTCTGATATACTTACGCACGAATCCAGGGTAGATGTATTGGTTTCGCTCTAGGACTTTCCCATTTCTCTTGACAGGATTTCCGTACTCATCGAGGACAGGCTGTACTTCTTTAATTACGGGTGCATGGGATTTTCCAGAAGATCTGGCATCTTCAATTTTTGCTCTGATACCATTTCCGTATTCAAATACAATAGAACCCATCTCTTTGAGGGTTAGTAAAGCCTTCATGTGTGTAATCATGGTCTCCTGGGACTTGTCTTCGTATTCCTGTTTGTCCAGGTCAGGATTGGCCTTGATCAACTCCTGGTACTCTTGATTGTATTCTACTGGAATGTAATTTTCCAGCTTGTGGGCAGAGGTTTGATCAGTGACAAAGTCTGGAAGGTACTCCAGGTTTTTCGTGGCCATTTCCACAATTTGTGGGTGGGTTTTACCAGTATTTGCTGCCAGTCCAATGGATTTTGGTGTTTTAGATTCTTTGTATGTGAGTACTCGTTCCACTGCATCTTTTAGACTGTCTGCCTTTTCGTCTAATTTGGGAAATGGATTGTCCTTACTGGGGAGTAAGTTATCAATTTTTTCTTCTTTGACCTCCACGATTAGGCCAACTCCACCATTCATAGTAATGGCTAACGGTTGGGCCTGGCCCATGGCTCCCAGCCCAGCAGTTAGAACGAACTTCCCCTCTAAGGGGTTTGGATGCTTACCTCCTGCTTGCATACCTGCGTGATACATGGTGGAGTACGTCCCCTGGAGTATACCTTGGAATCCTATGTAGATCCAGGAACCTGCAGTCATCTGGCCGTACATCATCAATCCCAGCTCGTCTAAATGGTCGAAATGTGCATCTGTAGCCCACCTGGGCACTAAGTTGGAGTTGGCAATGACCACTCTGGGAGCTTCAGCATGAGTTTTGGCAATGTACACTGGTTTTCCTGATTGGACACACAAGGTTTCATCTGGTTCTAGATTGATTAGACAATCTCTGATCCTTTTATATTCCAGCCAGTTTCGGGCAGCTCTCCCAGATCCTCCATATACAATCAAATTCTGCCAGTCTTTTGCCACTCTGAACCGTGCGTCACCTAAGTCTGTCAGGTTATTCTCCAGCATTCGTAAGGCAGCTTCTGCATCCCAGGTTTTACATCTCAAATCCTTGCCTGTGTATGCTTTAATAGGATTTTCTGGTCTGTACTTCTCATACATGGGTCGTGCCATGTTATGTCCTCCAGAATTTTCCTGTTTTCTTGACGAGAACTCTTTCGTGGACCATCTTTCGCATTTCTTGTATGTCTGGATATAAGTACCGGTCTTCTGTTAATTCAGGTACTTTTTCTCGAATAGTAGTGTACACTAAACGAGTTCCCTCTCCCAGACTATCAGGAATAGAGAATTCTTTTCTTCTCAAATCTACTCCCTGAGCAGCACATAATAGCTCTATCCCAACGATGTTTTCCACATTCTCTATAATCTCCCGAGCTTTTCTGGCTGCAATAGTAGACATGCTCACGTGGTCTTCTGCATTGGCAGACGTAGGTATGGAGTCCACGCTGGCAGGATGTGATAACACTTTGTTCTCCGAAGCTAATGAAGCAGCTGCGTACTGGACCATCATGTACCCGCTGTTTAATCCTGCCCTTTCTTCTGGAATCAGAAAAGCAGGTAACCCATCTGAGTGATTCTTGTTCACCAGTTTTGCTGTACGTCTCTCTGATATGTTGCCAATTTCAGATACTGCTATACTTAAAAAGTCCATTGCCAGAGCTACTGGCTGCCCGTGAAAGTTGCCGCAGGAAATAGCTTCTTCACCAATGAGCAGGGGATTGTCTGTAGCAGAGTTGATTTCAGTTTCCACAATTTTCCGTACATATTGTATTGCATCTATTGAAGCTCCTAAAACCTGGGGAGTGCATCTGACAGAGTAATCGTCCTGCACTTTCTCCTTTAGAGAATCAATGAGTGTACTTCCCTTGGTTAGTTCTCTAATATGCTGTGCAGAATCAATCTGTCCGGTATGTGGTCTCAAGTTATGGGCTCTCTCATCAAAAGCTTTGGAAGTGGCTTTTAACGCTTCAAAGCTCAAAGAGGCAGCTAATAATGCACTACGAATAAGGTTTTCTGCATCTACTACAGCTAATGCCGCTACTGCAGCAGAGAAGGTGGCTCCATTGTTTATGGCCAATCCTTCTTTAGCTTTCAATTCAACAGCATTAATACCAGCTTTTTGCATGGCTTCTCCACCATGGATTCTCTTCCCATTGTAGTAGGCCTCGCCTTCGCCCATCAAGACCAGCGTTAAATGGGACAAAGGAGCTAGATCACCACTGGCACCCACAGATCCTTTTTCAGGCACAAATGGTGTTACATTTTTATTTAACATTTCCAGTAACGTATCCACAATAAGTGGTCTGGCGCCGGAGTACCCTTTTGCAATGGTGTTGGCTCTGATTACCATGGCAGCCCTCACCACTTCTTCTGGAAAGGGATTACCTGTCCCCACACAATGACTATTGATCAAATTAATTTGAAGTTTTCCAACTTGTTCTCTATTGATCTTTTTATCCCTAAAAGGACCATACCCTGTATTAATCCCGTATATAGGTCCATCTTTTTCTAATAATTTGCGGAGGATTTTCTCAGAGTCCTCCATCTTTTTTCGTGCTAGAGAACTTAAGACAGCTTTTTGCCGATGACGGGCTACCTTTACCACATGTTCTATTGTGAGATGCTCACCATCGATTTCGGTTTCTGCTTCCATGACAATCCCCATCCACCATCTGAGACTCCTCTCTATTTAAATAGTTTGCTCTGGTGTATTGCAGATTCTGAGGTGCTCCATTTATGGTGCCATAGAGAATTGGAAAAATCCTGAAAGGAACTATGTACAGAAAATAGAAATCTAATCTAGTGCATTGCGAGAGAAATTGAAAAGTGTCATATGTTTCAATTGATATCTAATACCAGACTCTTGGACAATCCTTCTCTTTCTCTTTTTCTTTCGAAACCCTTATATATGATCAATGTAAACTTTCATCAGCTTAAGAAAGGAGCTGTTGGTATGAGGTCTTGCTATGTGACGTCTGTGTTACGGAATGATGAGGGGACGTATTTCGCCAAGATGCACACTCAGCTTGAGAAAGCACTGGGGTTCGAACCGGGTTCTGAGGTGTACTTCTCTTGGATTGAGAGGAAGATAACAATTGGAGGAAAAACAGAGAGCCGACCCGAACTCATAGTAACTTCCATATCACCAGATGCGTGGAATGATCTGTATGACCTTGAATTTTATCTTGGAGACGAACCTGGATCGCTCGCATCAGTGGCGGATATCCTCGGAAAAAATGGGATTAATATCCTCATTGCCCAATCGAGAACTACTATGAGGGGAAAAAAAGCCGAATGGACAATGTCTGCAGATTTCAGTGGATTCAGTGAAGATCCTGAAGAACTCAAGGATATTCTCATAAAAGAAATTGAGAAGAACCCTGATAAGAGTAAGAAAGAATACTTGGAGAATCGGATATTAAGAATTAATAACAGAAGAGAACCAGGGGATTATGTTCAAATCAGGAGATCAGGATTCTACGAAGAATTGAAAGAACTCAAAGGACAGAAGAGAAAAATACCCTTTCACGACCGCTCTACAGTTATTCGTCCAAGGAAGATAAAAGACGAAGAAGTTGACACGCTGGAAATTCCTCAATCTGTAATGCAGATGTTATCAGAGGTATTTCACACAGCACCCCAGAACATTGATGCTGTTGTGATGATCGCTGATACAGAGAAAACAATACTTTCTTTGTGGTTTCCTCATCATACAGAGAAAATTGCAAAGATTTTTCTTGAAATTGACTATAAACCTGGATCTTTAGCTGAAATTGCCACATTTCTTTCTAAAAAAGGAGTTGATCTCCTGGAGACTGATCTGAACATTCTTGTTCTGGGAGACAGATGTGTCTGGAAAGTAGTGGCAAACATCAATGGAAAAGAGGAATCTCCCTGTGAATACTCTGACTGCCGCTCTATCAAAGAACTCAAGAAAAGGCTTGTTGCAGACATGAAAAAAGATAGAATAGAGGCTTTCAGGGGGATATATTATTCAAGTGAAGTAGGAGTCTGGACAAGAAAGCCAATTTGGAATCTTCCACATGACAAAGAAATTGTTATTGAACGCGGACAAAGAGGAGAGGCAGAACAGTTTCTCCAAAAATGTTTCAATAGTTTTGGCAGCGAAGTCAAAGCTATCCTGCCATATATGGATAAAACGACCTTGGATTATCTTGATCAAATCCCAAAATGTTGTGGTATTAGAGTGATTACCTCTATTGTCAAAGATAGAAAGAAATGTCTTGAGGAAGCAGACGACCTGGCAAAGAATCGGCCGTTTTTAGAGATCCTTGAATTGGCATTGAAAACTGAGGACGACCACTATTCTCCACTGGAGCATACACGATGGATATGTAGCAAGAATCTGTTTGTGATCCTAGAAACGGATCTTAAAAGAAGTTCTTTGGGCAGCAGAGATTATTCCATCGAAGTTAAGGAAACAGGTAAATGTGGTGGAAGAATAGAGAAATTTGAAAAAAGATGGGATCAAAACGCGGCTGATTTAGAGAAAGAAGTCGGAATGACTGTAATCAGGAAGTTCTTCTATCGTTCTGGTGTTAGACAATAGGATCTTATATTAACAAAGGCTAATCTACAGATCAAGAAGAAAAGTTTTGTTGTTTATTATAAGTTCTGAAAGGAGGATTAGACTTCTAATCAAAATCAATAATCTGTATATCGACTGATGGGGTTCTTTGCTCTTTTTTCCTCTATTTTGCAAGGTTTGCTAACTAAAGATTACTCAGTTGTTTTAACCACTCTTCAAAGGTAATATCTCTCAAATCATCAAAGTTCTTACCCTCAGGAACAATCTCTCCAGGCGGAAGCACATACATGAACTGTGTCTGCGTCCAGGTAGGAACAAACCCTTTTCCATAACGAAAGATACGCTTTTCATCTTTCTTTAGAGGATCACTCACATCCACAAGTACATAGATTTCCTTGTACTCTACTGGACAGGTGATATTCTCTATCTTCTCACAAACAAGTATACTCTNNGCCAGAGATTGNANNACCTCAGTTTTTTCGTNCTTCNCTTAAAATATANCCTGAATCTTCCATTANCAGTCTGCAGCCCCTCTCAGGTATGCCCACAGCAATTCCTGAGTAGATTCGAACATGGTCATGGTCACACTTCTCATCAGCACACAAGAAACTGGAGTACTCTGTAGAAGCTTCAAACACGTGGCAACCAGGATAAACTGGAAATCTTTCCAAGTATGTCTCAGTCACTTTCAACACAGAAGATAAATCATAAACAGGTATTTCGCGGTTGTAATACTGAATTGATTTCACAAGAGGAAATTCCAGTCTGAGAATATCGATTCCAAGAATAGCCCCTCTCAGTGTTTC
>JGI2171J19970_10000493_pt1 | contig 21086 bp, 21 predicted proteins | sample DeeMarSWOR324_28_FD_19970 | JGI IMG/M metagenome (IMG submission 19970) | reverse complement strand
TCGTTTAAGAAAGCCCAAGGTTTCTGAGCTCTGAAAAACCACATGGAATGTTGGAAGGTTGGAATAGTGGGTATCAAAAGCGGAGAAAGTGTTCCTTTTGGTTCAGGAGCGCTTCGCTTGAGGATCGCTTCGCTGAGGCAAGAGGCAAAGAATTCTTGGCCTTCAGCCTCAAGTCCGCCGAAGGCGGACGCTCCTCCAACCTCTTTCAGGGTAATACCTATCCATGAACCCATCATTTCAGTATTCCATTATTCCAATACTCCAAATGAGACATTCCATCATTCCATTTCTCCAGCAAACTACGCTCAGGGACAACGGGGCGCGTTCATGGAACTAAGGGAGCTTCTCCGGTAATGACGTTGACGGAAAAAGGTTATAGATGGTAGGATTGGTTGATTTTCTTAAATAGGTATTGGGATAAGCGGTTATGCTAGACATCAAGTTTATCCGGGAACATCCCGAGGAAGTCAGGGAGGGATGTCGTAAGAAGGGGGTTGGCTTCGATCTCGATCGGTTGTTGGAGGTCGACGAAAGGCGCCGAAGAGCCCTCATGGAGGTGGAGGGGTTACGGTCCCAACAGAAAAGGGTGAGCAAGGAGATTTACCAGAAGAAGGGAGAAGCGGCCAGGACGGAAGAAATCGATACCATGAGGAACCTAAAGGCACAATTGAGGGAGTCCGAAAAGGAATTGAGCCCAATAGAGGATGAATACTATGCCCTCATGCGGATGATCCCGAACCCTCCCCTACCTGAAGTTCCCGAGGGGAGGGATGAAGCTGAGAATGTCGTTATTCGGGAGGTCGGCGAAAGACCGAAATTCGATTTTGCCCCTCGGGATTATATGAACATCGCGGAGGAACTGGATATCATCGATACTAAGAGAGCGGCAAAGGTCTCGGGTTCGAGGTTCGGCTATTTGAAAGGGGATTCGGTTCTTCTGGAGTTTGCGTTAGTTCAACTGGCTTTGGATATCCTTATACAGGAGGGATTCATCCCGGTTGTCCCCCCTGTGATGCTCAACCATAGGGCAATGGATGGCATGGGATACTTAACGAGGGGGGGCAGCGAAGTATACCAGGTGGAGAAAGACGATCTTTACCTCGTTGGGACGTCTGAGCAGTCCATCGGGGCGATGCACATGGACGAGATCCTGGATCTGGGGGATTTGCCGAGACGGTATGTGGGTTTTTCCACCTGCTTTAGGCGGGAGGCGGGTTCCTATGGGAAGGATACCAAGGGAATCCTGAGGGTTCATCAATTCGATAAGGTGGAGATGTTCTCCTTCTGCGAGCCGGAGAATTCGCGGGAGGAACACGATTTTATCCTGGCCATGGAGGAGAAATTCGTGGGCATACTGGGGATTCCCTACCGGGTCGTCCAGATGTGCAGTGGGGACCTGGGTGATCCAGCGGCCGACAAGCGGGACATCGAGTGCTGGATGCCCGCTATGGGGGAATATCGGGAAACCCATTCCTGCTCCAATTGCACTGACTTTCAAGCGAGGAGGCTCAACGTTCGATATCGGGCCCGGGAAGGGGGATCCGGTGGGACAAAGCTCAGGTTCGTCCACACCTTAAACGGGACCGCATGCGCCGTCGGAAGGATGATCATCGCCATCATCGAGAACTTCCAGCAGGCCGATGGAACGGTGCTCGTCCCCGATGTCTTAAGGCAATACATGGGCGGGATTGAGAGGATCGAGAAGAGTTAGGAGGGATGGCCGAGTGGATGAAGGCGGCGGTCTTGAAAACCGCTTCTCCGAAAGGAGACGGGGGTTCGAATCCCTCTCCCTCCGCCAAAAACCCCGCCGGCGAGTTGGGGGGGGGTGAGTTTCTCGTCCCATATAGTTGACGGCTTCGTAAAAAGTCCAACTGCCGTTCGACATGCTCACGGCCTTGAGCAAAGCCGAAGGGCTGCGTTACGACTCATCTTTCGTCATTGCGGCGCACTGGGTAAGTACGCCGCATTCCTCAAGATTCGCAAGCCTTGCATTTGGAACTTTTTACTTTGCCGTCCCATTTTTGACTTTTTACGAGTTCATCATAGTTGAAAATTGTGATATCATAGACGTGATTAGCCGACGGAGAGATGGCCGAGTTGGCTGAAGGCGCTCGCCTGCTAAGCGAGTATCTCGGGAAACCGGGATCGAGGGTTCGAATCCCTCTCTCTCCGCCATTATATCTTGGCCCACGCGCCCATAGCTCAGCTGGATAGAGCAACGGACTACGAATCCGTAGGTCGGGTGTTCGAATCACCCTGGGCGCGCCATATCGAGCAGGGTAAGTTCAGGCTTTCCCGGGCAAAAGTTGACGAGGTCAAGCATGGGCCCGGGTCAGTTTGGCGGGGTTCATAAGCATAAGGCTGGAACTCCTATGATAATGCCGGAGAGGTTATTGATAGAGAGGATTGTGAAAGAGGTAGCTGTCGATGAGAAATTCATGGAAATGGCCCTGGAGGAGGCGAAGATAGCGGCATCGGAGGGTGAAGTACCCGTTGGTGCCGTCCTGGTGAAAAACGGAGATATAATAGGGAGGAATCATAACCGCTGCATCCAATCAAATGATCCCACCGCCCATGCGGAAATTCTCCTTTTGCGGAGAGGCGGGGAGGTACTGGGGAACTATAGGCTTGGGGAAACGACCCTCTATGTTACCATTGAACCGTGCCCCATGTGTGTTGGTGCAATTACCCAGGCGAGGATTGAAAGATTGGTCTACGGCGCGTCCGATGAGAAGGCGGGGGCTGTAAGCTCAAGATTCAGGCTCTTGAATGACCCTGATTTGAATCATCGGGTTGATGTGAAAGGGGGTGTCCTTCGGCAGGAGTGCTCCGAAATACTTCGCAAATTCTTCAAAGGGAGGCGTTGATAGAATCCGGGGCACGCGGGAGAGGTACCGAAGCGGTCATAACGGGGCCGACTCGAAATCGGCTGTCCTGGGAAACCGGGACCGTGGGTTCGAATCCCACCCTCTCCGCCAGTTTTTGCTCAATCGCCCTTCACGGGGGAGAGATGCCCGAGTTGGCTTAAGGGGCACGACTGGAAATCGTGTGTACGCCCAAAAAGTGTACCGAGGGTTCGAATCCCTCTCTCTCCGCCATTATTCTTTCTTTGAGCAAGGCCAACTAAACTGTAAGAACGATTGGATATCCCAGTGAGTTGATAGCCGGGTCCTGCGCAACAAAGGGTTACAAACCCCGTCAGGTCCGGGAGGAAGCAGCGGTAGTAATCATTTTGTGTGCCGCAGGGGTGCCTGGCTATCAACTCGTTGTCAACCGAAAATAACGAGGTCCCTGGAAAAGGAGCTCTGACTAGTGAAGAGCGACTTTTTCGGAAATCTCACGACTCTCTGAAGAGTGCAGAACCAAGGGATACCCCCGGAATTGGTTGAGGTGGGCTGATGTCCTATCTGGTTTTGGCCCGGAAGTGGCGACCTCAGAGCTTTGAGGAAGTCATCGGCCAGCATCACATTACGAAAACGCTCCAGAATGCCATCGCCAACGATCGAGTTGCCCATGCCTTCTTGTTCGCCGGGGCGAGGGGAGTGGGAAAGACCTCAATGGCTCGGATCCTTGCAAAAGCCCTCAACTGTCGAGAAGGCCCCAAGCCCTCGCCGTGCAACGGGTGCGAGAACTGCAAGGAGATATCGTCCGGGAACTCGATGGATGTACTCGAGATAGACGGAGCTTCCAACAGGGGCATCAATGAAATCAGAGAGCTCCGGGAAACCGTTAAATACACGCCGGCCACGAGCGCCTTCAAGATCTTCATCATCGACGAAGTTCACATGCTGACGCCCGAGGCGTTCAACGCCCTCCTCAAGACCTTGGAGGAGCCCCCGCCTCGCGTCATTTTCATCCTTGCCACCACGCAACCCCATAAGATTCCGCTCACTATCCTCTCCCGTTGTCAAAGGTTCGACTTCAAGAGGATCCCGTTAGAGGAGATTTTTCAAAGGTTGAAGGAGATAGTCGCTCAAGAGGAGGTGGAGGTAAGCGACAAGGGACTGCTGCTCATGGCTCGGGAGTCCAGAGGGAGTTTGAGGGATGCCCAAAGCCTCCTGGATCAGACCATTGCCTTCTCCGGAAAGAAGATAAATGATGAGGATGTCAAGGAAGTCCTCGGCGTTATAGACAGCGCCCTTGTGTTCGAAATGTCCTCCGCCATTGCCAGAGGTGATACGGGGAAGTGCCTCGATATCATCGACAATATCTACACCTACGGCTATGACATGGGCCGTTTTTGCCGAGAGCTTTTGGAACATCTCAGAAACCTCATGGTCGTTAAGATCGGAGGGGACCCGAGGCAGCTGACGGACCTGCAGGGGAAGGAGGTCGAGGATTTGGTCGCTCAATCGGAGGAGTTATCCCTCGAGCAAATCCATCGATTGTTCAACGTCCTCCTTCAATCAGAACAGGAGATGTCTCGGTCGGCCTTTCCAAAGGTGATCATGGAAGTAGCCCTTATCAAAATGGCCAGTCTTGGGCCCTTGGTCCCATTGGACGAAATTATGGACAGGCTCAACGAATTGGAGTCAAACCTGGCGGGTTACCCGGCTGAGCTGCCAATGGGTGCGCCCGGGAGGAAGGAAGACATGGTTTCTCAACCTGACATTTCCGCTCCCCCAGCCATGGAGGAGGAGGGAGAGACCCTTCCTATCTCCAAGAAGGAAATTGAAAACGACGCTCCCCAGCGAGCAGATTTGGAGGAGAAGTGGGCTCAGCTGATCGACCATATTAAGGCACAAAATCCCATTTTGGGATCATTGCTCAGGTATGGGAGGCTTCTCCATTTGGACGAGGAACAGATCGAGATCGCATTCGACAAGGGCTCCTTCTACCTGGAGAAGATGTCGGAGGAGAAAAACAAGAGGGAGTGCGAGGAGGTTTGTCGTGATTTCTTTAAGAAGGAGCTGAGGCTCATCTTTAAGGATTTTGGAGCAGAGGAAAGGAACGCTCATACTGAAAACGGAAGCATTGAGGAGTCCACCGATAGGGAAAGACACCTCAGAAAAGAGGCGATGGAGAATCCCGTCATTAAGGAGGCGGTTGAGATTTTCGACGGAACCATTGAGGAGATCAAGACGGGGATGGGGTTTAAACGCTAAATTTCCCAATTACGAATGGAGGCGTAGTCTATGGTGAAAGGCCTAGGGGGTATGCTAAAGCAGGCCCAGAGGATTCAGGCTCAGTTGGCGAAAATCCAAGAGGAAATGGCTCAGAGAACCGTCGAGGCCTCTTCCGGGGGAGGGATGGTGAGCGTGGTGGTGAACGGAAAACAGGAGGTAGTCTCCATTAAGATCGAAGGGGAAGTGGTCAACCCCGAGGATATCGACATGCTTCAGGATTTGGTGCTCGCGGCCGTAAACGAGGGGATCAGGAAGTCTCAGGAGATGGTGGGCGAGGAAATGAGGAAGCTGACGGGGGGTCTGAGTATTCCGGGGTTATTCTGAGGATTCAGGAGGCCCGGATGGGTAGGGAGGAGGAATGCCGACATACGCTGAACCCATTGAGCGACTGATCAACGAGCTCGCCAAGCTTCCGGGAATCGGGAGAAAAACCGCAGCGCGATTAGCCTATTTCATCCTTCGTGTCCCCAGGGGGGACGCCCAGAACCTCGCGAGGGCGATCATCGATGTGAAGGAGAGGATTCAACTGTGTTCGGTGTGCTTTAACCTGACGGACCGAGACCCATGCCGGATCTGTAACGACTCAAGAAGAGATAATGAGGTCATCTGCGTAGTTGAGGAACCCAATGACTTGATGGCCATCGAAGGAACGGGGGATTTTAACGGCAAATATCACGTCCTGCATGGGGCGTTGTCCCCCTTGGATGGAATCGGCCCGGAGGATATCAAGACCAAGGAGCTCTTGGAGAGGCTCGAGACGGGGAAGGTGAGAGAGGTAATTATGGCCACCAATCCCAATGTGGAGGGAGGAGCTACGGCACTGTATTTGACCGAGTTGATCAAGCCCCTTGGTGTGAAGGTAACCCGCATCGCCTATGGGATCCCCATGGGCGGGGATATCGAATATGCGGATGGCGCTACCCTGGTTAAGGCATTGGAGGGACGGAGAGAAATTTGAGGGAAAAAAAAGATTGATATTCGAGGAACAAATGCGTTATAATCTACCCTTCTTTTTGGCCGAAAGTTACGGGGCTCCGATGTTAAGGGAAGTTAGGCGTTAAGGGAATTAACTTTTGAAAAATTTTTGTAACGGCTTGTTAATTTTTTAACAAACAAGGGGTAAAGATGATCGAAATCAGATTTCATGGTCGTGGAGGACAGGGCGCCGTGACCTCGGCGGAACTCCTTGCCCATGCAGCCATCAATGAAGGTCGATATGCACAGGCTTTCCCGAGTTTCGGGCCCGAAAGGCGGGGCGCTCCTGTTACGGCTTTCTGCCGAATATCGGATGACCCCATTCGAATCAGGGCCAACATCTATGAGCCGGACCTGGTGGTGGTGTTGGATTACTCCATTCTGCGAATAGTAGACGTAACAGCGGGCTTGAAGGTTCCGGACGGGATACTGATCACGGACTCAAAATTTCCGGGGGAGAAGGTGAGGGCGGATCTCAACATCAAGAATAGATTGGCCGCCGTGGATGCAGCCGGGATAGCCATGGAGGTACTGGGTTTAGCCATTACCAACACCACCATGCTCGGCTCGCTGGTAAAGGCCTCTCACGTGATACAGAAGGATTCCCTTATCGAGCCCCTGAAGGAGCGATTCGGGCGAATTGCCGATAAGAATATCGTCGCCTACGAAAGGGCATATAAGGAGACGGTGCTCCTCGATGGGTAGGGAGATGAAAGCAAGAGAACGAGGGAGATGAGAGACGGTGAAGAAGGAATTGGAATACAAATGGACCGATTTTGAAAAAGGCTATGTGATCCCGGAGCCGGGCACATCTCGGGACTATCACACGGGAGACTGGAGGTCCCAGCGACCCATCTTCGACCATGAGAGGTGTATCAAGTGCGGGGTCTGCTGGATATTCTGCCCGGACAGCGCAATCCGATTCGATAACGAAGGATATGCGGAAGCGGATCTCACATACTGCAAGGGCTGCGGAATTTGTGCCAGGGAGTGTCTGCCGGGGGCCATCACCATGGTAGAGGAGGAGGGATAGAGATGGGAAAAAGAGTGGGCCTGGAGGTCTCCTTCGCGGCCAGCGAGGCGGTGAGGCTCGCCAACGTCGATGTGATTGCCGCATATCCCATCACGCCTCAAACCCATATCGTTGAGCGTCTTTCGGAATTCGTTAACAACGGGGAGCTGGATGCCGAGTTCGTGCCGGTTGAATCGGAGCATTCGGCCATGAGCGTCTGCACGGGAGCCGCGGCGGTGGGTGCGAGGACCTTTACCTGTACCAGCTCCCAGGGATTGATCCTCATGAGCGAGATCGTCTATTGCGCCGCGCCCATGAGGCTCCCCGTCGTGATGGTGCTTGCCAACCGCTCCCTTTCCAACCCCATCAGCATCTGGAACGACCACACGGATGTCATGTCCATCCGGGATTGCGGATGGATTCAGTACTTCGCCGAAAATGGGCAGGACGTCTTCGATCACGTCCTCATCAGCTATCGGGTGGGGGAGGACAGGGACGTTATGCTCCCGGTGATCGTAAATATGGACGGATTTAACCTGAGCCATGTGATCGAGCCGGTGGAGCTGCTGGATCAGGAGACGGTTGACAGGTTCCTTCCCGTCTTTAAACCCGAAGTCGTCTTGGATCCCGCTCGCCCGGTAACCATGGGGGCTATTGTCCTGCCGACGTGCTATACGGAGACGAAGAAGGCGCAGGATGAGGCGGTGAAGGCCTCCATGCCGGCCATCCTGAAGATCTGGAAGGAGTTCGGCGATTTGACGGGTCGTTACTACCACCCCATCGAGGAGTATCGGACCGAGGGGGCGGAGGTGTTGCTGGTTACCATGGGCGGGATCGGCGAGACGGCGATGTGGGCCGTGGACCAGATGCGGGAGCAGGGCCGCTCTGTGGGGCTCCTCAAGATTCGGCTATGGAGGCCCTTTCCCTTCAAGGAATTCCGCAAGGTCGCCTCAAAGGCGAAAATTCTTGTGGTGGTGGATCGAGCGGTCTCCTATGGGGGGCCCGGTGGCCCGGTGGCCAGCGAGCTGAGGTCGGCCCTGTACGATGAGCCGAAACGACCCCATGTGGTGAATTTCATCGCCGGGCTTGCGAGCCGAGATGTAGCCCCGGTCGATTTCATCGCCATGGTGGATAAGGCTGAGGGGACCTTGCAGAAGNGANTGGGGCCCGAATATGAAATCTATGGGGTGAGGGAATAATGGAAAAGCTGAACGTCTACGCGGCGAAGCTCGTCCCCAAGAACGAGAACTTCGCCCAGGGTCATCGCGCATGCCAAGGGTGTGCCGAAGCCCTGGCGCTGAGGCAGATCGGGAAGGCTCTGGGCAAGAACGTGATCACCGCCAGCGCCACGGGCTGTATGGAGGTGATATCTTCGCCCTTTCCGTTCACGTCTTGGAACACTCCCTGGATACACGTGGCCTTCGAAAATGCGGCGGCGGTTGCCTCCGGCGCCGAAAGCGGCCTGAAGGCATTGATGAGAAAGAGGAGGATTCCCGAGAGGAAGATCTTCGTCCTCGCCCTGGCGGGGGATGGGGGGACCAGCGATATCGGCGTACAAGCCCTTTCCGGAGCCCTGGAGAGGGGGCACGACTTCCTCTACATCTGCACGGATAACGAAGCATACATGAATACGGGAATCCAGCGCTCCTCGGCCACCCCCTTTGGGGCGGCGACGACGACGTCGCCGGCGGGGAAGGTGGTTCCTGGGCAGGTTACATGGAAGAAGAACATGGCCGCCATCGCAGCGGCCCACGATATTCCCTATGTGGCTACGGCGTGCCCCAGCTATCCCTTCGATCTCATGGAGAAGGTGAAGAAGGGGGCCCGGGCTCGTGGACCGGCCTATATTCACGTACTTGCGGTTTGCCCGACGGGGTGGAGGTCAGCGCCGGATCTCAGCATCCGGCTGGGAAGGCTCGCGGTGGAAACGGGGATTTTCCCACTCTATGAGGTGGTCGATGGAGATTACAGAATCACCGTAGATGTGCCCAAACTTCGACCGGTGGAGGAGTATTTCCGCCTCCAGGGAAGGTTCCGGCACCTGACCAAGGATATGATCCAGAAAATTCAGGACAGGGTTACGCGGGAATACGAGAAACTCAAGCTGAAAGAGAAGATGGGTAGGGGAGAATAATGGAAGCGAGGGAAATAGATGGGATTCTGAAACGGTACGGGAATGAGGAGTCCGCCATTTTGGGCATTCTCCAGGATATCCAGGACAGGGACCGCTATCTGGCAAAGGAAGTCTGCGAGCACATCGCTGAAAAACTGGAGATCCCTGTGGCCCGGATCTATCGACTAGCCACCTTTTATCGGGCATTTAGCCTTACCCCCCGGGGCCGTCACCTGGTTAGTTGCTGCATGGGGACGGCCTGTCACGTTCGTGGGGCCCCACGGATTTTGGATAAGCTTGAAATGGATTTGGGCATTGAGCCTGGAGGGACGACCGAGGACCTGGTGTTCAGCCTGGAGACGGTCAATTGCCTCGGTGCCTGTGCTACTGGTCCGCTGGTTGTTATCGATGGTCATTACTATGGCCACATGAGTTCAATGAAGGTAGATTCGGTTTTGAAGGAATACAGGGAACCGGCGAAAGGCAAAAAAGATGAGGGAAAGACTAAGAAATCCGGAAGATCTCGAAAAGTTAAGGCAGGCGCTTCAAAGCGAAAGGGACCCCAATAAACGGCGAATCACCGTATGCGCTGGGACGGGCTGCGGTGCCTATGGCTGTGGGGAAATTGTCTCCGCCTTGAGGGAGGAGCTGAAGAAGAGGAAACTCAAGGAGGATGTGGAGATCAAGGTGACGGGTTGTCACGGGTTCTGTGAGCGGGGTCCCCTCTTGGTGATCAATCCCCAGAAGCTCTTCTATCAAAAAGTCCAGGTGGAGGATGTGCCGGAGATCCTATCGGAGACCATGGAGAAGGGGAATGTCATCGATCGACTCCTCTACGTCAATCCAGTGACGGGCGAGAAAATCGTCCATGAGGATGAGGTTCCCTTCTACAAACTCCAAAAGAGGATCATCTTTGGGCAGAACGGGAGCATCGACCCCACATCCATTGAGGACTATATCGCGATAGGGGGGTATAAGGCACTGGTCAAGGCCCTCTTCGATATGTCCCCGGAAGAGATCATCGAGTCGGTGAAAAGATCGGGGCTCCGGGGGCGCGGAGGTGGCGGATTTCCCGCAGGACTCAAATGGGAGAGCTGCCGGAACGCACCGGGGGAACCTCGATACGTGATCTGCAATGCGGATGAGGGGGACCCGGGAGCTTATATGGACCGAAGCCTCCTGGAGGGAAACCCCCACAGTGTATTGGAGGGGATGATTATCGGGGCCTTCGCCATAGGATCTAACCAAGGATATGTATTCGTGAGAAAAGAGTACCCCCTGGCCGTCCAAAACCTCAGGGTCGCCCTGGAACAGGCCGATGAGTATGGGTTACTAGGGAAGGACATTCTCGGCTCGGGGTTCGATTTCTCGGTGAGGATCAACAGGGGAGGGGGCGCCTTCGTGTGCGGGGAATCCAGCGCTTTGATGGCCTGCCTGGAAGGACAACCGGGCGAGCCGAGGCCAAAACACATCCACACGGTAATCAGCGGCCTCTACGATAAGCCGACCAACTTAAATAACGTGGAGACCTGGGCCAACGTTCCCGTGATCATCGATAAGGGAGACCAGTGGTATGCCCAGATCGGGACCGAGGGGAGCAAGGGGACCAAGATCTTCTCCCTGGTGGGCAAGGTGAACAACACGGGGTTGGTTGAGGTTCCCATGGGCATCACCCTTCGGGAGATCGTTTACGACATTGGCGGCGGGATCCCCGACGGGAAGAAGTTCAAGGCCGTTCAGACGGGGGGTCCCTCGGGCGGGTGCATTCCGGAGTCTCTCCTGGACCTTCCCGTGGATTTCGATAGGTTGACCGAGGTGGGGTCCATGATGGGTTCAGGCGGGATGATCGTCATGGACGAGAATACCTGCATGGTGGACGTGGCCAAATACTTCATTAACTTCCTCAGGGATGAATCGTGNGGGAAGTGCACTTCCTGCCGTGAGGGGACCCAGCGGATGTACGAGATCTTGAACGACATCACCGAGGGGAGGGGGAAAAAGGGCGATGTCGAGCTCTTGGAGGAGTTGGGATGGGTTGTTGCCGAGGTATCGCTGTGTGCCCTCGGCGGAACGGCGCCCAACCCAGTCCTGAGCACGATCAAGTACTTCAGGGATGAGTATGAGGCACATATCGAGGAAAAACGGTGTCCTGCCGGGGTGTGTAAAGCGCTGATTCACTATAGCATTGATCCCGAGCTGTGCACGGCCTGCGGCCGTTGCCGGAAGGCCTGTCCGAGCGGCGCCATTTCAGGGGCGAAGAAAGTCCCCCACACAATAGACCAGGAGAAGTGCATTAAATGTGGGATGTGCCTTGAGTCCTGTAAGTTCGATGCGGTAAAGGTCCAATAGTATTCTCATGAAAAGCGGAGAGGAATAAGGAGAGATGATCGAGTTTACCATTGATGGGGTACCGGTTGAGGCGGACGAGGGAGCCACGATACTGCCCGTTGCCTTGGAAAATGGCTTCGAAATTCCGCATCTGTGTTACCACGATGAGGTGAAGCCCTATGGAGCATGCCGGCTCTGCTTGGTGGAGGTAGAAAGGGGTGGCAGGAGGAGGCTAACGGCTTCCTGTACGTATCCCGTTCTGGAAGGGATTAAGGTCTTCACCAACACGGAGAAGGTCCAAAGGGCGAGGAGGATGATTATAGAACTCCTGCTGGCTAGGTGTCCGGACAGGGAAGCTCTCCAGGAGTTGGCTTCTCAGATGGGCGTTGAGAAGCCCAGGTTCGAGTTGGGCCAGGAGGAGTGCATCCTCTGTGGGCTCTGTGAAAGGGTATGCAGTGAGGTGGTCGGCGCGAATGCCATCAGCTTTTTCAGCCGCGGTTACAAAAGGGAGATGGGACCTCCGTTCAGGGATCCACAGGCATGTATTGCTTGTGGGGCCTGTGTTTATGTCTGCCCCGTCGATTGCATCAAAATGGAGGAAACGGAGGAGGAACGGACCATCGTTCGGTGGGAGAGAACCCTGCCGATGAGGAAGTGCACGGTGTGTGGCCGCAGTTTCGCCCCGTGGTACCAGCTGGAGGTTATTAAGGAGAGGGCTAAGCTTCCCAAGGATTTCCTCAACGTCTGTCCGGACTGCAGGGCATAAGGGAGACAGCCTGCGGTCTGCGAAAAGGGGCCGGGAGGTGAGTGACATGGCATTCATACGATGGGATCCTCTGAGGGATTTAATGGAATTCCAAGAGAGGATGAATAGGCTCTTCGACAAGAGCGTGACCCGGACCCGGAGGGAGGAGGTACTACCGAGGGGCATATGGACTCCCTCGGTGGATATCTACGAGACGGTGGATGCGATTGTTATCGACGTCGAGCTAGCGGAGGTCAATATAGATCAACTTGTTGTAGATGTGGAAAAGGATATGTTGACTATCAAGGGCGAGAGGCCGCTGAGCAAAGAGGGAAAGCCGGAAAAGTACCATCTCATCGAAAGGTCATATGGCCCCTTTAGCCGTTCCTTCACCCTGCCCGAATCCGTGGATTCCACCGGAATAAAGGGGAACTATAGGGATGGGATACTCACCTTGAAGGTGCCAAAGAGAGCACCAAAAAGGATCGTTATTGAGCAGTAATGGGGAGGAGTTTCACCCCATCTGGTCCTTGAACTTTTTCAAGCACTCCTTGCTGCAGAAGTAGTAGTTCCTTCCATCAATGCGGGCGCGAATGGCGGACTCCTTGGGGATGTAGGTTTCACAAAAAGGATCCTTCACCATCTCGCCCTCCAATTCCCATTCCCCCCCGGCACGTTCCATGCGCCTCCCTTTCGATGGGGATATCCACCCCTTGACGAGGTAGTAGAGGAGGATGAGCAAACCCAAAAAGATGAGAAGTCTCATGACATCCAACCCTTGACAAAAGAAGTTTTATAATTTCTCGATTCCCTGTTCGCCCCCCAATTGGGCCACCAGGTGCGAAATGGATTTTTTTAGGACGGGATGTATATAATCCCCCGCGATTTCGCATAATGGAACCAGGACGAATGCACGCTTTTCGAGCTCTGGATGGGGTACCATTAATTCCTCGCATTGGATGGTCTCTTGATTGAAGAAGAGGATATCCAGATCGATGATACGGGGTCCCCATTTGAAGCTCCTCTTCCGTCCCATGGATAGCTCAATACCCTCCAGAACATTGAGGAGCTCATAAGCCGTAAGGTTCGTTTCGATCTCGATCACGCAATTAATAAACCAATCCTGTTGGGTGTAACCGATGGGTTCCGTTTTGTACAAGGAAGACTGGGCGATGAGCCTATTCCCTTCGTGCTGGGTTATTTCGGCAATAGCTCGTTTGCAGTTGCTTATCTTGTCCCCGACGTTGGAACCAATTCCTATGAAGGCGATGTTTCCTCTGGTGAGGGTGGGGTCCATGTGAGGTTGGTTGCAGAGAGGCTAGGAAATGGAAAGGATGGACCATTCATAAGGGGGCGCCTTTCAACCCCGGGGCTCCATGCCTAATCATCTTTTTCGGCCACTTCATCGTCCTTCTCCGGAGTGACATCAATCTCATCGGGGCTTTTGGTTGCCTTTCGGAAGTTCCGTATTCCCTTTCCAATTCCCTCCCCGATCTGCGGCAATTTGCCTGCTCCGAATATGATGAGGACGATGACCAAAATAACAATCAGCTCGGGCATTCCGATGCCGAACATAAATCCCTCCTCTTCTTAAACAACCGGGAGGCCTCCCGGATCGGGGGCCTTCAATTTATTTTGGCGGAAGTGCATGGGAATCGAACCCACCGCGGACGGGTTTAACGCCCGCCACTGGATTTGAAGTCCAGGAGGCCCACCAGGACCAATCCACTTCCGACCTAAACCATAAATAATTTCCCCTGGAAAGTCAATACTCTTTCAATACCCTTAATGCCCGGAGTTTCCTCAATTTTCTCGGGAAGGCCGTTGTTCATGAGCAGCATTTAGATACCTGGGAATTCGGAAGAGGAGCTCTGAGCGAATTGCGGTTCTGCGGTGTTGCAGTGCTGCAGTGTTGCGGTCGGAAGGAGGTTTGAGGTTAGAGGCTGAAGGTAAGAATATCAAATGTCAAAGCTCAAATGCCTGATGACTCATGGAAAAGCCACACGAGCACGAACATGTTTCACGAACACGAATAACGGACACGAAGCCCTGAGCGTAAGGACAACGGCCTTTTCTTTCTAATCGATCAGCCAATCCAGGCCCAAATAGCTCAGCCTCCCCTCGGTCGGTACGCCGGTTTGGGAATCCCACCCCATGGCCTCGTAATAGAGCTGGAGGGCCTTATTGAAATCCTCCCGGGTGAATTGCTTCTCGCGCGGCGTTCCCGCCTCCAGGGGTTCATACAATCTATTGGGCAGATAGTCATCCTTGTTCGACAACCCTTCCCGAATGTTGAACATTCGGCCCATGGTGATGGTTCGTTCACCCAGTTCCATCAGCTCAAAAAGGCTTGTATTCCAGCCGGTTACCGCCCCCACCGCCTCTGCCAACATGACCAGAGGGAAAGCGGTATACGGAGCGGCTGCAAAGTTACAAACCCCTAGGGAGTTAAAGAAATTCCAGATCTGCTGCGTGTGAACGAACTGACGGATCTTCCTCGGTCCCATCTCTAGTGCCGACGTTGGCTCTAGAACTCCTGCTGGGTTGGCCGCCTGCAGCACTGGGCCATCGGTAAGGAACGAAGTATCGTGGGGAGCTTCAACGTGGTCTGCCCCCGTGGGAGAGGTTGCATAGCTCAAGGTCAGTCCCTGCTTGCCACGGGGGTCATGCATCGGGAGTTCTTGTCCTTTAATGTGGTGGGCATATTTCTCGGCCCCCTTTCCGATCTTTTCGGCTGCCCGTCTGACGCCTTCGGCCAGGACATTGCCGAAGCCCTCTCGGAAGGCGATCTTGCGAATCATCTCCAGCATCCCATCCACGTTGCCGAACCGCAGGTCGATCCCGTCGGTTTCTTTCGATGCCAGGATTCCCCTTTCGGTACATTCCATGGCAAAGGCGATGCAAACGCCCGTCGAGATGGTGTCCAATCCCCAGCGGTTGCACATCTCATTGCCCTCGGCTATCGCAGCCAGGTTGTCAATGGAGCAAAAAGAACCCAGGGAAGCAAGGGTCTCATATTCGGGCCCGCCGTATTCAGGCCTGGCGGTATATTTTCCATCGACCTTCACCGACCGCTTGCACTGAACGGCACAGGCATAGCAGCCCTCGGATTTCTGAAGAATAGTATCCGTCATGGTCTCCCCCGAAATGGCCTCAGCTCCTTCGAACTGTCCCGCCTGGAAATTTCTGGTGGGCAGGATGCCAGAATTATGAAGGGGCATCACGAAAAATGGGGTTCCAAATTTCCTCAGGTTCTGGGCCAGAGGCGACTCTTTGATTCGCTTCACCACCTCCTTCCCGATCTCCCGAACCCTTTCCGGATTGGCCAGGGGCAGCCTTCGCGTCCCCCGGACAGCAATGGCCCGGAGGTTCTTCGATCCCATGACCGCGCCCATGCCCGTCCGGCCGTTGGCATGCTTCAATTCATTGAGGACGCATGCGTAGCGTACCAATTTCTCCCCGGCCGGCCCACACTGGGCTACCCGGATTCGGGGATCCCCCAGTTCTTCCCGGATCAGCCGTTCCACCTCTCCGGTTTCTTTCCCCCAGAGCTGGGCGGCATCCCGAATCTCTGCATTTCCATCCTTAATCCAGAGGTAAACGGGTTTAGGCGAACGGCCTTCCACAATGATTCCGTCAAAGCCAGCCATTTTTAACTCCGGGCCCCAAAAGCCGCCGGCTTCCGCTTCCCCGAAAGCCCCGGTTAAGGGTGAGCGAGCTGCCAGCGTGTAACGTGTCAACCCGGCGAGAGGTGCCCCGGAGACCACACTGGACATGCAAACGAGCTTATTCTCCGGCCCCAAGGGATCCACGCCGGCCCCCTGTTCTTTCAGCAAGAAGTAGAGGGAGAGGGCCGAACCACCCATGTACGTCCGGTACACGAGCTCCGCAGGAGTTTCCTCGGCAATGGTGTTTGTGGACAGATTTACCCTTAGTATTTTCCCGTTGTATCCCAGTGTCATGCTTGTATCTCCTTCGGTGAGGGATTGGCGACGCAAACGTCAAGTTCATGTACTGGCCAGCATTCAACTGCTTCAAGAATTAAGACTTTTTGAGCCGGAAAGTCAAGAGGAAGAGCGCCCGAAGTTTTTTCAATTTTGTCGGGAACACGGGGCGGTCTCACCAGTTCAAGAGCCATCCTGGCGACGTCTTTGTTGGTCATTATGACCTCCCGGAGCTCTCCCTCCTGGGTTGAGCGCCTCAATCGCCTTATGTAAGTCATGAGGTGGGGATTTCTTGGAATCGCAAACGTGACTCAGAAGCCAGAACCGCCGCCTCCACCCATGCCTCCGCCGGAGAAACCGCCGCCACCGAATCCTGAACCGCTGGAACTGCGGGGGGAGGAGGCCATGGATCCTGCCGTCCTCGTGGTCATCTGGCTAAGGTCGGAGACAAAGGAGCGAGTGTGGAATGGACGAGGACTAGTACCATGATACCAGTCCGGGGACTGACGGTATATACGTTCAAAGGCCCGCGCCCAGTTCTTTTCCACACGAAGCGCCATGGCATAGGGCAAGTACTTCTCGAACATCTCCGGTGTCTTCACCATGCGTTGGAGTCGGTCGGCTTCAACACGACCGAGAAATTCCTCGAACCCCAACACGCCCTCCAGGGCGAGGGTTCCGCGCACTGTCCGAACGGGCATGAACCAGCCAAACCCAATGACGATGGCGGCACTGATGATACCCCCTGCAATGGCGGGGATCAGAGACTGACCCAAAGCGTTAGCGGTCAGGCCACAGAGCACGGCGATGAGGATGCCGACGAGGATGCCTGCGCCCCCATAGATCTGTTTGATCTTATCGGGGCGGCGGGCATAGTAACGGCGGTCCAACAAACATGAGAAGATGTCATCCCTGATCCGAGGAAGGCTGGTGTAAAAGCCGTTTTCCAGCTCTTCTGATCTAATCGAGTCCCGGGCCCCACCCGCAAAGAGCTCATCCAGAAGCGTGTGCTCATGTGGCTGCAACTCGCACCATGAGGACTCCGGCTTTCGCATTTTAAAGATATACTCTTTGTTCGAGGCCAGCCCGAGGAACTTTCGGTCCTCCTTCTCCTCAATCTGTAAGAAGCCCCGCACCGCTAGGTCCACCAGGGTTGCCGTGACGTCGCGCATATCGGGTGAGTTGTCCACCAGCGTTCCCAGTTCAGCCGGAGTCAGGCCTTCAGGCGGGGCGTACTGGGGCGCGATCGGCCGGCGCCGCGGGTCGCGCCCTCGGGTGAACCAAAGCCAGAACATCACCACAAAGACGACGAGGGGGATGCCAAACATCCAGTTGCTGCGCAGGAAAAGGGCGACTCGAGCCAGTGGCCCTGGACGCTGGACAAGGCCAGGGTTCCATCCCACGGCCACCGTCAATCCCTCGCGAAAGTTGAGCCGGCGGGTTGTCCGAACCGTAACATCCCTCTCCCCCAGAGCCAGACTGGCCGCCTGGCCACGCGATCCGTAGACGCCCGTGAAAGCATTGGCTCGCAATCCAGTGACCCCAGAAGGGAGCTCAATGTGAGCACTGGCAGAGTAAATGGGAACCTGCCATTCGTCGCCGGTGACGTTCCAATAGAGCTCATCGTGTTCCAGCAAGAATTTCAGGCCATTCCGCACGCGGTAACTGATAACGACTGTTCGGGTGGCATTGGTGGCGCCGGGCACCCAAATTTTCAACTTGAGGTAGTGGCGCTCCCGGCTCTGCTCGTAACGCATTGGATTACCGGCGTCGTCGGTGATGGCCTGGACCGTCAGGAATAACGTGTAGTTGAGGGCCTGGGGCGTGCGATATTCGACTGGAATAGTTCGGTAGATTCCGTTCCAGCTCCCAGTGAAATGCGGGCGGATGGTCTCTCTTACCTGGAGACTTGCATCGAGGCTAACGACGATGTCGGCGTCGAAGCTCTCGATGACCAGGGAGCGCGCCTCGAGCTTCAACGGCCACGCGGCGGCTATAAAGGTCAGGGCAAACAACAGTAGTCGGTATCGGTGCATAGTTGACCTCGTTACGCCTGCTAACGGGACTCACCCTCGAATCGCACCTTAGGGACCTCGCGTTCCGTGGGAATTGTGATCTCGAAGAACTCGCGGGATTTGAATGCAAAGAGCCCGGCGACAATATTCGAGGGAAACTGGGCTACCTTCGCGTTCAGGTCGCGGACAACTGCGTTATAGTAGCGGCGGGCGCTCTGAAGGGCTTCCTCAATTTGAGCGAGCGTAGTCTGCAACTGGCTAAAGCTCTCCACTGCCCGGAGCTGTGGGTAACCTTCGGCCAGCGCGAAAAGGGATCTCAAGGCCTGGCTCAGCATGCCCTCCGCTTCCGCCTTGGCACCCGGGCTTTGCGCAGTCATGGCTCGGGAGCGTGCAGCGACTACGGCGTCCAGGGTCTTGCGTTCATGGGCGGCATAGCCCTTGACCGTTTCAACGATGTTAGGAACGAGGTCGTGGCGCCGTTTGAGTTGGACGTCAATGTCGGCCCAGGCATTGTCGCACTGTACCCGAAGCCTCACGAGGCTATTGTAAAGAGCGATAACGCCGACGATCAAAAGGGCAAGGATAGCAACGAGAATCCACATAACAGCACCCCTCCAGGGTTACATCTGAACTGGCTGTTGCCCAAAACCCGTTTCGCTCACCGAAAATAATTTTTGACCATTCTAAAGTTCGCTTCACTGCAAATCCAAAACTCGCCTTTCAGACTCAGACATTGGATTTGCGGCCGTTTCACTTCACTAAGAATGGTTAACAAAAATTCTTTAATGTTCGCTCCAGGGATATGGGCAACAGCCCGTGCAGCAGCAGACATCAGGGCGAATGGCACAAGCTTCTCTTTAGGACAATTATAGCAGAGGGAAAAAGGAGGTCAACGGCTGCTAGGCTCATGTGAGATCCTTAATTGCCCTTCCTCCCCGGTTATTGTCACCGTGCGGAAATGGATCATGGGCGGCGGTTTGGGAAATTCCTTGCCTTCTCTGGGCTTACGTTCCATATCCTCAGCACCTTCCTCCTCGATGTGTGACCCCGGATGATCTCAATTTCGGATTGACCTACGTTCAATGCTCCGGCCAAAAGCTTCCTTAAACTCTGATTAGCCTTTCCACCCGCGGGAGGAGCGGTCACCTTCACCTTTAGCGCCTCGCCGTGGAAGCCGATAATGGAGTCTTCCGATGCGTTAGGTTGAACGAGGACATGAAGGATGAGGGAATTGCCGTCTCTTTGTACCATGGTCCAGACCCTTTTTACCCGTGGTGTTCACCTATCCCAGCAGTTGGATAAAGGAGATCTGTTCGCCAGTTCCGGGCCCTTCCGCACGATATGAGAAGAGGATATCGTTGTTGCATCTGGTACAGACGCAGATGCAGCAACACCTGTCCTCCCTTATTCCGCGGTCCCGCATCTGCTCGATATTGGCCCGGGCGAGGTTCAGATGCCACTTACCATTTCCCTTGGGCCTGCTGAAGCCTTGCCAATTCCATCCAGATGATCGAAAGGGACCCATAACGGCTTCATCCACCTCGTAGCAGCATTCTCCTATGGAGGGGCCGATGGCCACGAGCAGGTCTTCTGGGTGGCTTCCGAAGTGACCGATCATCGCATCGAGGACTTTTGGGGCGATTCCCAGGAGAGTTCCCCGCCATCCCGCGTGAATGATTCCGATAATCGGACGGGCTGGGTCCACCAGGAGGATGGGTACGCAGTCGGCAGTCAGTACGCCGATGGCGATATCCCGCTGATCGGTTAAGAGAGCATCAGCGCTATGATTCAAGGAGGAGCGCCCGGGCGGCAGTGGCTCATCGATGATCCATATATCATTCCCGTGGACTTGGTCCATGGTGATGAGCTGGTCGGTCTCGAATCCGAAGGTGCTGGCTACCACTTCCCTGTTGAGAAGGAGGCGTCCAGCACTCCCCGCGCTCAGGTCGATGGGGGAATACATCACCTTCTTGAGCCTCACACTTCTTGTACAGAAGGCATGATTGACGAGGCCGAGGGCTTTTAGCGGGGGGGCCTCGAAGTAGGTGATGTTGCCCAAAGTCTTGATGTCATCTCTATGGAAGATCTGGATCATGTTCCATCTTCCGCATCGGGGTGATGGCTTTGAGCATGCTGGGAAAGGAATTGGATAATCCCTGCCATGTCCTCGGGCAGCGGGGCGCTGAATTCCACGAGTTCGCCGCTCCGGGGATGGATGAAGGCCAAGCGTTCCGAATGGAGGGCCTGCCTTTTTAGTGCCCTGATTCCCTCCCTGATCTGGGGATCCTTTATCCTCTCAATCCATTTGCCCCTGCGATATTCTGGATCCCCCACGATGGGATATCCTCGAGAAGACAGATGGGCTCGAATCTGATGGGTTCGCCCTGTTTTGGGTATGACTTCCAGCAGTGCAAAGCCCTTGAATCGTTGAATCACCATCCATTGCGTGACAGCGCTCCTCGCCTTGCGCGTGTGGGTGGAGATTCGTTTTCTTTCCTTGGGATGTCTTCCGAGGGGAGCTTCAATGATCCCCTCCAATTCCCTGACGTCCCCATGGACCAGTGCGATGTAGAGTTTTTTTACCTGACGGGTCTTAAATTGAATCGATAGGTGGCGGTGGGCCATGGCGTTTTTCGCGGCGACCATCACGCCCGAGGTATTTTTGTCCAGGCGATGCACAATTCCGGGCCGGATGACCCCGTTGATTTGAGAGAGATCTTTGCAGTGAAAGAGGAGCGCATTTACGAGGGTGCCAGCATCAATCCCGGCACCCGGGTGGACCACCATCCCCGCGGGCTTGTTGACGACGATAATCCATGGGTCCTCAT
>JGI2171J19970_10000489_pt1 | contig 21145 bp, 18 predicted proteins | sample DeeMarSWOR324_28_FD_19970 | JGI IMG/M metagenome (IMG submission 19970) | reverse complement strand
GGAGGGTTTGATGATGTCCTCCTTGGGTCTATAGACAATGTATTTCCCGTATTTTGATTCGGCCATTTTTAAGCTCTCCTTTCTTCTATCCCTTTCTCTTATACTCGCGGGAAAAGAACAGGTCGTGGAACAAGATGGGCTTATTGGGGTCATTCACCTTTTTGAAATTAAGGGGGCAATGCAGCATTCCCGCGGGGATATAGACCGTGGTGGCCGTGGTAAATACGAACTTTTCCAGCTTGCCCTCTTCTTCGCCCAGCGTCAGCTCAACCTCTCCGCCCAGGTCGGTCATGTTGTTCATATCGCCGCCGACGAAAATGAGGAACTGGTCGAAGTCATGGGCGTGGGTTTCTGAAATCATCTCAAAGGGCTCAGCAATTGGCCACCAGCTGAAAGAGAAATCTTTATCGCCGAAGCTCTGGTCACTTTTCAAGCCCAGGACGGAGCTTTTAACCTCGGTATGTCGCTGTTGTATTTCTTCGGGCACTTTCATATTTCGTCTGATGTATTTATCGAGATTGGATTTCATTGTCTTCTCCTTCCGTCAAATTGCGTTTGTCTATCGCCTCCCCTAGCTCCCCCTACTCCGGTGGCAGTATGGCAAAGGGTATCTGCTGCCTGAGCTCGTCCAGTGTCCATCGGCCTCCGTGCTTGACCAGAGTCCTCGATATCTCTGGTTTCGAATAAAGGTTAATCATAGGCCCGCCCACATTAAAGACCTTGCCGTTTATTTTAGCCGCTTCATCGGAGGCGAGGTAGTTTATAAAGGGAGCCACATCATCAGGGCTCGGGGTCATCTCCAGCGAGAAGGCAAACTTTCTGTCCATCCAGGGGCTTTCCGACTCGGTCACGGCTTCGTCGTAAGCCGTTAGTTCGAAAGCGGCGCGCGTCTTGGCAAAGGGAGCGAAGGCGTTGCAGGTTATGCCATATGAGGCCAGCTCTTCAGCCACCGCCAAGGTCAACCCCACCACTCCAGCGTTGGCGGCACAGTACTCAGCGTGCTTGAGAACATCGCCTATGAATGCCCGCGAGGTGCAGTTTAATATCCGCCCCCACTTCTGCTTCATCATGAAAGGCACAGCGTGCCTAATACAGTTGAAGTAGCCCTTGGGCTTGGTCAGGGTAACCTTGTCCCAGAGCTCCTCGCTCATCTCCCAGATGTTGCTGAAGCCGAAGGTGCCAGCCACGTTAGCCAAGATATCAACCTTGCCAAAGCTATCGACGGCCGTTTGTATCAGCTTTTTGGCTGTCTCGAAGTCGGAGACGTCGCCGAAGAATGGCACCGCCTCGCCACCCTTCTTCTTTATGGCCTCGGCAGTGGTCTCCGCGTCGCCACTGGCTTCTTTAAGCTGCGTGTTCAGGCGCTCCTTTTGATCGGCGCTCATCACCTTGAGGACCTTTTCGCTCAAATGAACATAACCGGTAGAACCACGGCGGCGGTTATTGGTCACCACCTTAGCCCCCTCTTCCGCCATGCCCATAGCAATAGCTCGGCCGATCCCCTGGCCCGAGCCAGTTACCACTGCCACCTTACCCTTTAATAAATCGCCCATAGGCATTACCCTCCTTCCAGTACTGGCAACTGAAATCAAGCAGGATTATTTGGTGGCTTTTAAACTCTGTTGCAGGCGACCTTATGGCCGCCACCGACGTCACGTAGCTCCGGCACCGTTTGGCTACACTCCGGCATAGCCTCAGTGCACCGCGTGTGGAATCGGCAGCCGGGAGGTGGATTCATAGGCGAAGGCATCTCCCCGCTTAATATTACCTGTTTTACCCCCTTTTCTTCATCCTCAGGCAATGTCAGCATCGAAGCTGATATCAACGCCTTCGTGTAGGGATGAAGGGGTTGTAAAAATAGGTTCTCGCCTTCGCCGTATTCCACTATCTGCCCCAGGTACATTATGGCCACGGTGTGGCTCATATAGCGTACCGTGGCTAGATTATGGGCAATGACCAGATAGCTTAGATTGTACTGCCCTTGAAGGTCTTTGAGTAAATTCATAATCTGGGCCCGAATCGAAACGTCCAGCGCCGAAACAGGCTCGTCGAGCACGACCAGGCTGGGGTTCAAAGCCATAGCCCGCGCCACCGCGATACGCTGTCGCTGCCCTCCACTAAACTCATGCGGGTAGTTCTCGGACAGCTCGGGGTTAAGCCCAACCTCCTCAAGTAGCTCCGCTACCCTGCTTCTAAGTTGCTGCTTGCTTTGCTTAGTGTTCACCACCAGCGGCTCAGCAACAACATCCCTTACTTTCATTCTGGGGTCCATAGAGCTCCAGGGGTTCTGCTGCACCGAACCTAAACGGGGACGATATTCCCTCTTCAGCTGCGCACGGGAAAGAAGATTGAGATCCTGCCCCTCAAAAAATATAGTCCCCGAGGTCGGCTTTTCCTGTAATAGCACCGCCTTGGCGGTGGTTGTCTTGCCCGCCCCCGATTCACCGACCAGACTCAGCGTCCTGCCCCTCTCTATGGTGAATGAAATGCCATCCACCGCCCTCACCCAGCCCACGGTACGCTGGAGAAGCCCTTTTTTAACGGGGTAGTGCTTTACTAGGTCACGTCCTTCTAACAAAACATCAGCCATGAGCTATTTGGCCTTCCAACAAGATACGAAGTGTCCCTTGCTGATTTCCACCTCAGGGGGTTCTTCCTCACGGCAAACCGGCTTTACGACAGGACAACGGGGGGCAAATCGGCAGCCAGTAGGCAAGCCCCTCAGCGAGGGGGGCTGTCCTTTGATCGAATACAGCCGTCCACCTTTCTGGTCCAAGCGAGGCACAGATTGCATCAGGGCGCTGGTGTAAGGGTGCTTAGGGTCTTTAAATATCTCCCGCGTCGTGGCCGTTTCTAGAATTTTGCCAGCGTACATTACAGCTACCCGATGGCACATAGTAGACACGACGCCGAAGTCATGGGTAATAAAGAGAATAGACACGTTTGTCTTCTTCTGTACATCCTTAAAGAGAGCTATATACTGAGCCTGTATGGTAGCATCAAGGGCGGTAGTGGGCTCATCAGCTATAAGTAAGCGTGGGTGGCAGGACATAGCGATGGCTCCCACCACCCGCTGCCTCATTCCACCGCTCAGCTGAAAAGGATAATTTCCTAAAATCACCTCGGGCGACGGAATCTTGAGCAGGCGCAACGCCGAAACAACCTCTTCGGTAACCTTTTCATCACGAAGGCCCTGGTGTAAACGTACCGCCTCGGCTATCTGGTCGCCGATGGGATAGACGGGATTGAGCGAGGTCATCGGGTCCTGGAGTATCATTGAGATAACACGACCGCGGTAGTGCCTCATCTCCTTCTTATCCAGCTCCAGGAGATTCGTCCCGTCCAGAAGAATCTTGCCGCCAACGATCCTGCCCGCCGGCTCCGGCAGCAAGCGCATAATCGACAAGGCGCTTACCGTCTTGCCACAAGCAGATTCACCGACCAGCCCCAAGGTCTCACCCTCATTCACATAGAAGCTGATACCATCAACGGCCTTGACCACGCCCTTACGGGTGAAGAAATAGGTGCGCAGGTCTTCAACTTGCAGTAGAACCTTGCTCATATCTGCCTCAGCCTCGGGTCAAGCTTATCGCGAAGCCAGTCCCCCAAGAAGTTGCCCGACAGCACCACCAGGCCGATAGCCGCCCCAGGGAAGAAGGATATCCACCAGGCGGTATCGATGAAGACTCTCCCTTCCTCTACCATCGCTCCCCAAGATGGATTTGGAGGCGGGATGCCGGCACCAATATAGCTTAAAACAGCCTCCGTCAGGATAACCATACCTACCGCCAGCGTTACTATTATTATCAGGGGATTGACAATGTTAGGGAAAATGTGTCTAACCATGACTCTTATCGGGGAGGCGCCGATGGTGCGAGCCTGGGTAACGAAGTCCGCCTCGCGTAGTTGTAGGGCTTCTCCCCGCATCAAGCGGGCGTAGGGAGCCCAGCCGAGAAACGATAGCGCGATAACAACAGTCCAATAACCAGGTCCGAGGGTAGCGGCCAAGAGTATCGCTATTAGAATCGCCGGAAAGGCCAGGCTTATATCGGTTACCCTCATTAAAAAGGCGTCGGTACGCCCTCCCATGTATCCGGATATTATCCCCACTACCGTTCCAATGCTACTAGTGATTAATATGACCAGCAAGGCGATGCTGAAAGAAATCTGGGCGCCGTAAATGACGCGGCTCAGGACGTCCCGGCCCATGTGATCTGTTCCCAATATATGGCTGGTGTTACCCTCCTCCATAAAGAAAGGCGGCATAAGCCTCTCCGACATATTTATCTGGTCATACGGATAAGGCGCCACTAAGGGAGCGAATATGGCTAGAATCACCACCACAGATAACACTACTACCGGTATAATGAAGGTCAGCTGGAAGAAAATCCGCTTTGGCCGGGCACGACGGGCTAGCTTATCAAAATCTACTAATCTTGTAGTATCCATCTCTTTAACGCCTCTACATCATCTGGTATCGTATCTGTGGGTTAATGTAGGCATATAATATATCCACTACTAGGTTTACTAAGAGAACCGCAGCGGCTACCATCAGGGTAATACCCTGTACTACCGGGAAATCACGGGCCCACAACGCTTCGAGGATTAATCTCCCTATTCCGGGCCAGGCGAAAACCTGCTCGGTAACCACCATACCCGTAATCAGCATGGCGAATAGCATGCCCGCCGCCGTCAGTGGCGCTATCAGGGCGTTCCTCAAGGCATGCTTGAATATAATTGTCCTCTCCGGCAACCCCTTGATCCTGGCCAGCTTAATATACTCACTGTCGAGCACATCAAGCATGCTGGAACGGACCAGACGCATCATACCTGGCAGCAGGAAAAAGGCCATGGTGGCCACGGGGAGCACGTAATGCATGAAGCCGCCCGAGCCCGAGGGTGGGAATATCTGCCAATACACGGAGAATACCAGGATGGCCATGATAGCTACCCAGAAGCCCGGCAGCGCCTGCCCCAGGATAGCAATAAACTTTACCCCATTATCCAGGAAGGTATCGCGTCTGGTGGCGCCTAAAATCCCTAGAAAGAGCGCCAGCAGCATGCTTACAAAGAAGGAGGCGACAGCTAGCGACAGAGTGTTGGGCAGCCTCTCCAAAATCATTTCGGTTGCCGACCGGTGCTTGATCAGTGATTCGCCGAGGTCGCCCTGGGCAAGGTCGGTTATGAAAATCCAGTATTGCTCCGGTATTGACTTATCCAGGCCCAGATTGTGCCTGATACGGGCTATGTCTTCCTCTGAAGACAGGCTAGTCCGGTACAAGTCCGTGGGGTCTCCCGAAGCTCGAACCAGCACAAAGATTAGAATAGAAATACCGATGAGGGCTACAAATGACTGGAGCAGTCGAACTAAGATGAAACGCGTCATCCGCTAATTTCCTTACTGCTTAGAATAGTGGAGAATAGCCCCCATTGGTATTTCGGCATACCGCATGCTTTCACATTATCAGATTCTTTAACATTATATTATTTTTGCTACCGAGTTGCCAAATAGTCCTCTGGACCAGCAGCTAAACTTCTTCAGATACCTTCAACTAACAGTATAGTTTTACTGAAACTCGTAATTTTTACGGCACCAATAGATTCCAGGGGGTGGTCATACACCCCCTGGAACCTCATTTGCCTAAACCCTGTAGAATAAGGGCTGCTCTATCTATTACTTCATCTCAATGTCGGCGTAAGCGTCGGCGATGTTCATCCACGCTCCCCAGCCGAAGTCACCGACCTTGTCTGATACGACCATCAAGTCGTATGACAAACAGATACCAAAGTTTATGAACAGTTCATCATGCACGTAGGCCGAGAATTCGGTGAAGTACTCCTCGCACTTCTCGGGGTCAGGGTCATTGACCGCCTTCATATAGAGCTCCGCCGCATGTGCGTCGTTACTGGTGGTGTGTACCCCACCCGGACAGTACATGTTAAAGGAGTGGTACACGTTGGTCGGCCAGTTGTTGCCGTAGACCCACGGAATAATGGCGCCAATATTATCGCCCTCCGTTGCCCCGAAGAAGAACAGACCAAGGAACGTCCAGGTGTCGACCATGTTTATATTGGTCTGGATGCCAGCCGCTGTCCAGTAGCCCTGGAGTATCTGGAATAATTCATCTGTATATGCGGTGCCGACCTGGATGTATATCTGGATTACCGGGTCGTCGAAAGCGTCCGGATAGCCAGCGTCTGCCAGCAATGATTGAGCCATAGCCAAGTCGTATTCCTCGGCCTCCCAATCATCGTCCCATCCGTACATACCGGGGTAGTGGAAGAACCGGCCTCCCGGTTCGGCATGACCATGGAAAAAGGTATCGGCAATCTCCTGGCGGTCGATAGCATAGGATAAAGCTTGGCGAACCCTTTTGTCACCCGTCGGCCCATCTGTCAGCCAGGTGCCGGGCATACAAACGTTAGAGCCAACAGGGACGGGAGGCTCATACGTTCTCCAACCATCGTCTTCCAGCTCGAGGGCCCGGTCAAGGGTGATACCGGTGATGATATCAACCTCGCCTCGCTTGAGCATGGCAACCTGTGTTGCCTCCTCGGGGACAACGTACTGAATGAGTGTCTCGAAGTGGGGCGGCGTGCGCCAGTGGTCCTCGTTGGCTGTCATTGTAATATGGTCACCCGAGACGAACTCGACGAACTTCCAGGGCCCGCTGCCGATGGGATGCTCCTTGAAATAGTCCCAACCGTTCGTCTCAAGATAGTTCGAGGGCAGAATCCGCAGGGACGCAAAAACCATTTCTAGTGGAGGCTCGGGCAGCACCGTCTTATAGACATAGGTGTCGGCATCCGGGCAATAGTGGGAATCGAAGTTGTAGCGCGCGTAAGGGGACCACGGATTCATCGAATCTTCCGACTGGAAGTGTTCCATAGAGTACAAGAAGTCGGCAGAAGTCACCGGGTCACCGTTGTGGAAGAAAACGTCATCACGCACGTCAAATGTCCAGGTCAACCCGTCCTCGCTTAACGAGTAGTCTTCAGCAAGTGCCGGGACGAAATCAAGGTCTTCGTTCCACGTTATTAGCGGGTCATACAGGGACCAGCCGAAAAACGACTCCCCCTCGATAAAGTCGAAGGTTTCATAAGCAAAGGTGGGCATGGAGACGCGCAGGACGCTGCCTGGTTCCGGTCCCTTGTCGCCACAACCGGTAAGGCTCATCCCGGCTATCAGGATAATCGCTAAAGGAATAAATAAAAGTTTCTTCATGGGTAAAATTTCACCTCCTTATGGATTGTCCAGAGAATATTCTTGTCCACTACGTCATATTTGCCTCCTTTCCCTAAATATAAGCGCTTACTTTTAAGCCCGATTCCTTATTTAAAGATTCGGGGGCTGGCTTCTATTTTTAGTTAAAGACAATGTTTTGAGCTAAGCACAATTATACTCCCATTCTCTAGCTTGTCAATAGTTAGACAGACAAGGTGCGGCTGGTCAGCCCGTCAGGTCTGAATAACAATGTATTATCTTAATACGTGCCATACTGCTTGGCCACTTCCATCATAGCGCGCAGGTTATCGGGATTCCCCTCCTCCACACCAGCGCTCCCCGTCAGTATGTAACCGCCGCCTTTAGCACAGGTTTCAATGAGCCGCTTGCAGTGTTCCTTGACCTCCTGGGGAGTACCAGTACAGAGCACCGAGACGGGCACATTGCCGGCAATGCAGGCATTATCGCCCAGGACCTTCTTGGCCTTGGCCATGTCCATACGCTCAAAATACCAAACTACCGAACTGCGAGGCATATCCTTGATAATCTCTAGCCTCGGTTCGTAGTCACCCTCGGCGAAGGGTATCGGCACCAGACCTTCATTAATTAAGCCCATCATCACCTCTTTGAAAGTTGGCCAGTAGAAGGTCTTGAACTGCTCGTTGGACATGAAGCCGCCGGTACCTTTATGCAGTGGCATAAATATAATGGGGCAGCTTAAGTTATCAGCCGCACTTACGGTTTCGTTAATAGCAATGGGCACTAATCTTTCCATAGCCTTTTGTAACTTGTCGGGGCGCTTGAACATATCCATCATTATCCCCATCGTCCCCCTCAACATATCACCAATAAAGTCATAGGGCGCTCCATTCATGCCTCCCCAGATAGAGGGATAACCGGCTTCCAGCGCCGCCTGGCTGACCTCCATAACAGCCTCCATCCACTTATTGCACTCCAGGGCTGCCTCAAGTAGGGTCTGGTACGATTTTCTGATATCGGGATCGCTGAACTGGGTTATATACCATACCGGTATGCCGACAAAGGCCGTTATCGGACCCAGTTTGCTCCAAGGGGCTAAAGCGCCCACGGAACGGGGTAAAAAGTACCTCATCAGGTAATCGGCGGGGTCACGTATGAGGTCATCGTATTCCTCGGGCGGCATATATTCGCCCTCGACGAATTGGTAGCTCGGGCAGTCATCGGCCAGGCCGTGCCCGGGCCATTTCATCAGTTTATAGTCAATCATATCCACTACCCTGCCGGGAAAAACGAGGCCGGGGCCACCGAACGAGTCCATATCGCCGAACTCGTTCATGAACTTCAGCCACGACTTCTTCAGGGCATCGTAGTCATACATGACATCCTTTAGAGTATAGCCGGAATAATGGGCCGGGTAGAAGGCCGCCGGCAGCATCACCGGCACGCGGTCGCCTTCTTCCAGCTTTATGGCTTTAATGAACCTAGTTACCCGTTCCTTGTACATTTTTTCCGCCTGGGGCGTGACGAATTTTATATCCTGCGAAAGCCACCGCTTAAACCGTTCCTCTCTTTTCTCCTGCCAGGATAGTTCTTCCCATTTCTTTACGGTATCCATCTTTAAAACCTCCGCTGTTGTTTTTTTCTTCAATAGTCCCGGCTTGTTAGCTGCTGATTTTGTTTATTTATATACGCCGTATTCTTTGGCAGCCCCTATCACCGCCTGCAGGTTTTCCGGATCACAGCGGTCAACACTTGAGCCAAGGGTTAAAATATAGCCGCCTCCCTTACCGCAGACCTCGATAAGCCAGCGGCAGTATTCTTTAATGGCCTGGGGGGTGTTCGTATACAACTGGGCCGCCGTTACATTGCCGCCGATACAGGCCGAATCGCCCAGTATCTCCTTGGCTTTGGCCATATCCGTCTGCTCAAAAATCCAAATAACCGATGCCCGGGGCAGGTCCTTGATTACCTCCAGGCGGTCATTATAACTACCGTCGGCAACCATTATCGGTACACAGCCCTCGTTTATAATGCCCAGGAGGAGCTTGCGGAAGGTAGGCCAGTAGAACTTTTCGTATTGCTGGCTGGACATGAAATTATCCGCCCCCTTATGCAAAGGTATGAACACCATCGGGCATCCGGCAAAATCGGCCGCCGTTACCGCCGACTCAACAGAGCGGGGGGTTACTATCTCCAGGGCTTCCAGAAGCTTGTCCGGCTGTCGATAGATGTCCATGGCTATGCCACGGGTTCCCCGGAAGATATCGGCAAAGGTATCAAAGGGCGCCAGCGCCATGCCGCCGGCAGCGGACGGGCAGCCTGTTTCCAGGGCTAGCTGGCCGCATTCACCGACAACGACCTGCCACTTCTCTAACTCCTGGCCAGCCTCTCTCATAGCCTTAAAAACCGGCTGGAAGTCCGGGTTGGAACAAATTGATAACAGCTGGAAGGGCAGCCCGAGTGTGGCATCAAAGCGGGGCAGATGGCCAAGAGGTGCCAGGGTGCCCCAGGTGCGGGGGAGAAAGTATCTGAACGAGAAATCGAGGGGGTCTTTTATAAAAGCGTCATATTCGTCCGCCTTCATATACTCATCCTCGACAAACTGGTGCATCGATACATCCGAAGGTAGACCGTGCCCCGGCCACTGGTAGAGTCTGTAGTCTAGTATCTCATATACCCTTCCCGAAAAGATAAGACCGGCGCTATCATAAAGGTCCATATCAAAATCACGGATAAACTTCATCCAAGCCTTCTTCAGGGCATCGTAATCATACATGAGCGTCCGAAGCGTCGTACCGGAATAGTGCGCTGGAAAAGAGCCTCCGGGTATCTGGACGGGCACGCGGTCGGGTTTCTCCATTTTGATGGCTTTGATGAACCTGGTCAGCCGTTCCTTGTAGAGCTTTTCTGCCTCGGGGGTGGCGAATTTGACGTTCGGGGAAAGCCAGCGCTTAAAACGCTCCTCGCGCTTTTCCTGCCAGGTCATCTCCGCCCATTTCTTTTCTGCCTTTACTTGGCGCCTATCCATTTTTTAGCCAGGGAAACCGCCGCCATGGCATCACCGCCGTAGGCATCGGCCTTAGCGTATTTCACGATCTCATCGTCCATCTGCCCGCCGCCAATCATAATCTTCATCTTGCCTCTAATGCCAGCTGCTTCCAGAGCTTCTACCGTGTCCTTCATAGCGTCAAAGGCAAGGGTTAAGAATCCGCTCAGGCCCAGCACCGGGGCTGAGGTCTCCTTCATCTTCTCGACAAACTTCTCGGCGGGAACGTCGACGCCCAGGTTATAGACCTCAAAACCGTTAACATCGAGCATAAAGTCTACGATATTCAAGCCGATATCGTGAATATCGCCAGCCACTGTGCCGATAACAACCTTGCCCAGGCGCTTGGTCTCACCCGACTGGGCGAGGTGGGGCTTCACCAGTTCGGTGATTTGTTTGAGCAGCTCGCCTGAATAGACAAGCTCGGGGATGAAGTATTGGCCTTTGGCAAAGCGGTCGCCGACTAGTTCCATGGCCTTGCGGCTGTCTTCCAGTATAGTCAGCGCTTCGTCGCCGGCTTCAAGCCTCTGTGTGGTTAGCTTGATGACCTCCTCTTCTTTCAAGTCAGCTAGCAGATTAACAAAATCTTTAGGCATAGGTTTATCCCCTCAGTTTATTAATGATAAGCCTGGCTGGAATGGGCAGGTGCGAACAGGGCGAGTATACTAGTGCCTGAAGAAAAAGTCAACAGTTTTTATTCTCGGACATCCAGTCCCCACATCTTAAAAAGCTCCTGGTAGAAGGGAGGCTGGGGGAAATCGGGCATCATCTGCATGTTAAGATGGCTATAGCCCAGCTTTATCTCCTCGAAGGACTTTAGCCCCGACACCAGCTCTTCCAGTTTGGCTGCGGGTACGGAAAGGATAATCTCGCCTTCTTCCGCCATCGCCCGCTCGAACTCACCGGGATCGGGCAGAGTAATGCGGTATTCCCCACTCTGTATGACGGGCACGATAGAGTAGACGCAGGAATCGATGGGGTCGAACTCGGATTTCACCAGCTTGCCCTTCTTGTACTTAATAGCCATGAGCATACTACGCAGCTGGGCGGTATTGGAATAGATGAGCACCATGTCCGGCTTAAAGCTGGCCGTTTTCAGGGGGGCGGTAAGGATACCAATGTATTTCCCCTGCTCGAAGCGGGGGAAGGTCTTGAACACCCTCTTAGCCGCCTCCATGTTCTCCACGATATATATCATCGGGGAAATAGTCTCCTCATCGAAGGGTGGCACCAGCCCGTAGCCGATTAGAGGCGCCCAACACCAGTTATCCTCTTTGAGCATGGCTATCGTCTCGCCCTTGCGGCGGGTGAGGGCAAAAACCTGGCACTGGGCAAGGTGATGGCCGCGGTCCGTCTTGGGCCTGATGGCTTCTTTGGGGATATCGGCTTCTTTTTCCAGCATTTTTACCGCTATCGGCGCTGTCTTAAGCCTTACCAGCTTCTCCAACTCCTCCCCATAGCTGTTGAACTCGGTTATTGTCGTCATCTCTACCTCCTGGTCATGCTGCGGCTATTATGAATAAGAAAGCGCTGTTTTGCAAGATTTTCGGCGGAAACTATGCTATGATAACACTTAAGCTATTTTAGCTACGGTACGCGACCGGGTATATTACGCCTTTGAAAGGGTGAAACAATCAGCTTTAGCCTTAGGAGGCATGAATGAAACCGGACGAGCAATACTGGAATCCAGTCCTGGAGACATTGCCGCGCGAAAAGATTCAGCAGCTTCAGCTAAAGAAGTTTAAGAATATCCTTAAATGGGCCTACGAGAATTCGCCATTCTATCGCAGCCTTTATAAGGAAGCTGGCCTTGAGCCTGGAGATATTAAAACATTTGATGACGTACGCAAAGTCCCCAAGACGGAGAAGGCAATGCTTAGGGAGGCGCAGAGCATAGAGCCCTACCCTTACGGCAGTATACTTTCGGTACCTTTAGAGCAGGTAACCGAATATCGACAGACCAGCGGCACCACCGGGCAACCCGTCTATCACCCGGAGACCTGGCAGGACTGGGAGTGGTCAGCCGAGTCATGGGCTTACGCCCTGTATGCTTATGGCTTTCGCGACTATGATAGGGTATTTTTACCCTTTGGTTACAGCGTTAACATAGCTTTCTGGGCAGGTCATTACGCCGCTGAGAAAATAGGCTGCGAGGTTGTTCCCGGCGGTGTGCTCGATACCGAAGCCAGGATACTGAAGATGAAAGAGCTAAGAGCCACCGCCCTTATGGCGACACCAACCTATATTTTAGGCATGGCCGACGTGGCTAGAAAAAAACTGGGAATAGACCCAGCCAAGGATTTATATATAGAGAAAATAACGGCGGCTGGCGAACCGGGGGCCTGCATCCCAGCCACCAAAAAACGTATGGAGGAGATGTGGGGGGCTAAGGTGTATGACCAAGTTGGTGCCACCGAGATAGGGCACTGGGGCTTTGAGTGCCAAGCCCAAGCGGGTCTACATGTTCTGGAAAACTTCCATCTGGTTGAGATAGAGGATATCGAGACTGGTGCCTCTATCACCGAGCCGGGCAGGAGGGGCAGCATGGTGGTTACTACCTTTGACCGTTTTGCCCACCCCTGCATCAGGTTTGACTCCAAAGACATCATCGAATGGAACCCTGTAGAGAAATGTGAGTGCGGGCGAACCTTCCGGCGGCTAAAGGGCGGCGTTGTTGGCCGGGCCGATGATATCACCAAGGTAAAGGGGGTATTGCTGGCGCCAACAGCTATCGAGGAGGTAGTGAGGAGTATTCCGGAGCTGGGTGATGAATATGAGGTGACCGTCATAAAAAGGGGCGATATTGACGATATAACATTGAAGGTGGAGACAGCCCCCGATTATAAGCGCAATGTTGAGGCTGTTGAGCAGAAGCTGGTTCAACAACTGAGACTGAAGACCGGCTTGCGCTATAATCTGGAGTTTCATGACTATGGCACCCTGCCCCGCTATGCTCTTAAGGCCAAGAGGTTCAAAGACCTGCGAGTCAAGGAGTAAGACGATGAAAAAATACAATATAGAAGACATGGCGAAAAAGATTGAGCTGTTAAAGCAGACCGCCACCGAGCTAAAGCGTATCTCGGGCGGGATTCAGGCAGTGGACAGGAATGTTGACCGCATCCTGGCCAGTATTAAGATGCTGGAATTAAACATCAGCGACCTGGTGGGTATTGTCTAATCGGCCTCGACAAGCGAAGCCAGCTTCAGCAAGCGCTGGGCTTCCGGAATCTGTTTCTTGGGCAGGTTGAAGTGAATTATTCGCTCTGTGTTTGATGGCCCGGAGACATGAAACCTCAGTTGACGCTGTAAGAAGCGGTTTTTTATTTCAACAGAGTTAATTTCACTATAGGGGACAGCGAAGTTCCTGGGATTAGCGCTGGCTAATTCATCTGGAGTCATAGCCTGCAGGCCACGACGTCTTTCTCGGATCATTCTCTTCTTCTTGATTTGCTCCCTTCCTGATGACCAGAAGCTGCCCAGAAACATATACTGCCACACAGATTGGGACCGGGGGGCATCAGCCGGGTGCTGGATGATAACCGCTATCAGCCGTTCGGTGGTGAAAAAAAGGTCGTAGATTATATCGAAGGTATGGCCACTAACGCCGACGAGGGAGCCGATAATCTTCTCCGTGGTATATTACCTCCATAATGGCCTGGCTATCTTCTTGACTGTGGAGCGGGAGACGAGACTCGAACTCGCGACAACCTGCTTGGAAGGCAGGGACTCTACCAACTGAGTTACTCCCGCCAGTTTTATTCATTTTAGAGCCAAATTTCTTAGCTGTCAAAACGGCTAACCGAATTCCCAAAAAGCTTGCCCAGGATAAAGATAGTTAGTCCTAATAGCGGGCAAAGCTAGGCAAAAAGGTGGCAATCTGAGGGAAAACCATTAGTATGATTGTACAAATAATCAAGGCAATAACGAAGGGAAATATCCCCTTCCAGATTTTATTAATGGGTATTTCCGGAGCAATCCCTTTAATCACAAAGACATTCACCCCCACCGGCGGTGTGATTACCCCCATCTCGCCTACCAGCACCACTAACACCCCAAACCATATCAGGTCAATGCCGAGGTTATGAAGTACTGGGTAGAAGATAGGAATGAGGAGCACGACCATGGCCATAGAATCCATAAAGAAGCCACCTATGAAAAATATTAAGATTATGACCCCGACAATACCTGTTGTCGGTAGAGGCAGCCCCCCTACCCAGTCAGCCAAAGCGAAGGGTATCCGGGATATGGCCATAAAGTGACCAAAGACTATCGCCCCGGCAATAATGAATAAAACCATACAGGACGTTCGCAAGGCATCCTTAGAAGCCTCCCAGAGTTTTCGCCAGTTAAGCTCACGCCTGGCCAAGCCGATGACCAGAGCCCCGGCGGCTCCAATCGCACCGGCCTTAGTGGGACTGAACCAGCCCATAAATAACCCCCCGATGACCAAACCGAATAAGACCGCGGCCTCAATAATTCCTGTGCTCGCTCTCAGCTTTTCTCCCCAGCTGGTTGGGGCTCCGGGGGGGCCAGCGGCGGGATTGCGCAGGCAGATAACATAAACCGTGGCGACAAAAAGCAGGCTAAGCAGTGCCCCCGGCAATACCCCAGCGACAAAAAGTTTGCCTATGGACTCCTCGGTAAGAAACCCGTAGACAAGGAGGATGGTGCTCGGCGGGATAAGAACGCCCAGCGTGCCGGCGGCAGCAACAGTGCCCGTGGCCAGCGTGTCATCGTAGTTATACCGCTTCATCTCGGGAAGGGCTATCTTGCCCATCGTCGCCGCCGTAGCCGTCGACGAACCGCATATGGCCGCAAAACCGGCGCAGCCAAGCACGGTAGCCATGGTCAGACCGCCGCGGAACTGCCCTACCCAGTCATAGGCCGTGTCATAAAGCCTCCGGCTGATTCCAGCCGCGAAGGCGAAGGAACCCATGAGGATAAACATCGGGATAGCACTTAATGGGTAAGAGGTAAATTGCTCGAAGATATCTCGGGCCAGAATACTAAGTGCTGTGTCTAGACCGGTTATGTAAGCAAAACCAGCCAGCCCGACCAAGGCCATTGCGAAGGCGACCGGCATTCTGAAAAGAAACATAAGGATAAGAACACCGATACCAACAATGCCGGTAACCTCCGGGCTCATCTTTTAACCACCCGTATTATTGAACTAAGGAGCCTCTGTAAGAACACCAGGCATACCGGGATGCTGGCCAGGGCAATCCAGTAGGCGGGAAGAAAACGGGGTATGTGAGCCGTGGCGCTCGTCTCCCCTCCGGCTTGCATGGCATAACCAAGCACAGTAAGTCGCCAGACAATCAGAACGAAAAGTCCTAATCCAAGAAGAAAAACGATGCTCTCGATAACGGCTTGGGCGCGCTTGGGCAGATGGGTAATCAAAAACTCTACCTTAACATGCCGGCCAATAATTAAGGTCATAGCGCAGGCAAAAGCAATGGCCAAGCTCTGGAAAACCCTGACCCAGTCCAGAGCACCAAGAAGGGGCGTATTAAAGAGCTTGGTCCCGACAATATCGATGATGGTGACAAGCAGCATCAACAGCAGCCCAGCTACCCCTACCCACTCAAACCAGCCGCTTAAGCGATTATTAAACTTTTCAAATTTTTCTAACACTGAGCTACACTCAGAAGTCTTGGCAGGTGCGGGGGTTTAAAACCCCCGCACCTAATCATTACACTATCTTGCCTAGTGAGTCAGCCTATTCCGTCACTTCTGGAGACCCGGCGGCTGACACTATGTGCCACGCTATCTGTTTTTCCGTCCAGTACTCAATTCGCTCCTGAATAAAATCAATCCAGCTTTGGACCTCTGCCTCGGAATACCCGGCATCCACCATGTTGGCTATATAATCATCTACTACCGGTTCCACAGCCGCTATCCACCTTGCCGCCTCAGTGTCGGAAAGGTAAATAAACTCTACACCATTTGCCTCACCAGCCGCTTTGCCGAGGTAGTCTACGGAATTCCACACCAACTGAGACCGCTCAGCGTACTCTCCAACCAGGGTGTCAAAGATGACTTTAATGTCATCCGGCAAACTATTGTAGGTGTCCTGGTTCATCACGCAATAAAAGGGATAGGGAAAGGTGATTTGCCATATTGACGTTGTATAATCGCAGACCTCAGCAAACTTGAAGGCAAAGAGTGTTTCAAAGTTTGAAGACTCTCCGTCAATTTCACCTTTAGAGATGGCTTCGTTAGTTTCCGGCATCGGTGTCCCAACCGGGGTTGCACCCAGTGCGGCGATAACCTCGCCAGCAAGCCCGGGGGCTCTCAGGGTTAGCCCCTCCATGTCCTCCAGCGTGCGTACTGGCTTATCACGCGTGGTTACGTTACTGGGGGTGGAGGTATTCATCCAGAGCACTACCACGTCGTCCCATTCCGCGGGCTTGAATTCATTGTAGAAATCACTGGCAACGTGGCCGCTTACCCAGGCACTGGGGTAGCCGAGGGGCAAACCAATACATTCGGTAACCGGCATGCGACCTGCGGTGTAATAAACGTGGGAATAGCCTATATCGGCAACTCCGTCAATTACCCCTTGAAACATCGCCTCAGGTCCAAGCAAGGTGCCGCTATCAAAGTAATCAACCTGTACCAAGCCACCAGTGCGCTCTTCCAGTTCGTCACAAAATTCTGCTAGCACTTTGGATTGGCTAGTCGGGGTACTAAAGTAGTTAGCGACCGTCAGCTCTATCGGATACTCTACCTCCCCATTAACATCGCCATTAGCATCGCCATTCACATCCCCATTAACATCCCCGTTAACAACCCCGTTCTCTTCCGCTTCGCAGGCAGTAAAGAAGGGAAATGCCAACAGGGTCAATGCTACGAAGAGAAAAAATATTTTCTTTTTCACTTTAATTCCTCCTAAATTTTTCTATAAGATATTAAGTGTCACCTCATCTGTCACCTCCTTGGTGCCTTTGGCCCCTAATTTCAAACTTCCTTGTTTAAATGCGAAAAGGCTCAGAAGAACACCAAAGCTTAGGTCTTCTGAACCCCTTCACCATAAACCGTGTCCTTGCTTCCCCTTATCATTAATTAATCCCTGTTACTTCCCCAAAAGTATCCGGCTAATTACATGAAAAATACGAAGGCACTAGATGATAACGGTATTAAATTAATTTATCAGATTTGCAGCGGAATTACTCTAACACTGCTTCTCGCCCTTGTCAATATTTTGGCGATATATCAATTAACGTTGAGTGCCGTGATTATTAATATCTGAATTGTAAAAGCGCTTTGTGCCTCAGTGGCGTTTCTATGATTTTGCTACCGTTTATTACCCTTGTAAATACCTTTTAGTATATTACCATATGGTAAACTGAACGGTATATTAACATGAGGTGTATATGATGTCAATACCTTTTGGTATATAATTGAAAATAAATGCAATGAAGGGACACAGAATTGAAAGACCCGTTAAAGATAGATTCCGGATACATCTCTGGGACTACGGCTGGCGAGCCTGGCAAAGAGGTGCATGCCTATCTTGGGATTCCCTATGCTGCTCCGCCCACGGGCGACCTGCGCTGGAAACCTCCGCAGCCTGTTGCCTCCTGGTCAGGTGTCCGCGAATGTATCGTTCCCGGTACACAAGCTCCACAGGCGCCCAGACTACTCCCTGCCCCGGTTGAAACGAGCGAAGACTGCCTCTAGCTGAGCGTAATGACGCCGGCAAAGAATACCACGGACAAATTACCGGTTATAGTCTGTATGCACGGCGGTGCTTACAGAATCGATAGTGCCGCTAATCCAACCTATAACAACTTCCGATTACCACAGCACGGTGTAGTTCAGGTGAATGTCAATATGCGGCTTGGTGCGATGGGCTTATTAGCCCACCCCTTACTTTCCCAGGAATCTCCCCACGGTGTTTCCGGGAACTACATGTTGCTGGATATGATAGCCGCCCTACAATGGGTGCAGAATAACGTCGCTGCCTTTGGTGGTGACCCCAACAATGTCACCATATGGGGTTATTCCAGTGGCTCCGCTAAGGTTATATATCTAATGGCTTCACCTTTGGCCAAAGGGCTTTTCCACAAGGCTATCTGTCAAAGCGGGATTCCGGCCGATTATTATGCTTTGAACCCTCGTCCAATGAAGGAAACAGAGGAGCTGGGTGAGAAATTGTTGGCTAAGCTCAGCGTGGATAAGGAAGCTGAACCGCTGGCTGCAGCCCGTGCTCTACCTTGGGAGAAAATCATAGAAGCTGATTCGGCCCTAGCTAGGGAGGCTGGTGGCCTTTACGATCTTTGGGGTATCTGGGACATATCGTTAGGCGGCTGGTTTATGCCAGATTCACCGTTAAACATCTTTCAGGCTGGCCAGCATAATGCAGTCCCCTTCATCATGGGCGGTAACTTGGGTGAAATAACCGGCCCGGGCATGATGCTGATGCCTGAAACGATTCCGTATTATGTGGAAATGTCTTTGGGTGCGAGCAGGGTTAATATCAAGTCGTATGCCTACATCTTTGACCAGGTTCCCACTAAATGGAGACAAGAAGGTTGCGTATCCACCCACGCCATGGAGACTATGTACATGTTTGGTAATGTGGATGAATCACGTGAATGGGAAGTGCTTTACTTCTTGGCCAGACAATCCGGGGCTAAATCAAAAGACCCTGGGGTGACAGATGTGGATAGAAAAGTCTCCAAAGAGATGATGAGCATGTGGACTCAATTTGCCAAGACGGGAGACCCAAGCATCAAAGGGCTGATTGAATGGCCTGCCTACGAAGCATCCATCGATCAATATCTCTATATAGCTGACCCGTTAGAAGTAAAATCCGGCTTCTCTAAGATTGGCCCCGATTAAATAATTGTTACCTCTAGTTAATAGACTGCCCTGCTTACAATTTCTTACTTTCTTCTTCTCGGGGTGTTCCAATATGGGCTTTTACACTTAGGGCACACTTTCGGTTGAAAATTCTCCAAGTTCTCAAATTCACCTTTTATATTTCTGGGTACCCAAATTTGCCCACATCTTTCACATTTGAAAGCCGGAATTTGTATTGTTCCCATAACGCTCATAGCGTATCATAACTTTGTATTTAAGTGCAAATATATAGCTGAAAAGTATTGACGCCATATATACCTTATGGTAATATACCAAAAGGTATGTCCAAGGGTACTAAACGGGAGAAATTAAAATTGACGCGAGAGCTCAACGGCAATTGATATATCGGCAAAGTGGCGGTGCTGTTGAACGGTGTCCGGCTTATTAAACGAAAAGTTTGGGGAGCACCAAATCGCTTTAGTTTTAGATTGAGCTCACAGGGTTATAAGTCGTCTTACTCCAACACTAGTTCTCAACCTTGTCAATAGTTGGCCGCTCTAGGCAGCCTTCAAAAGGCAGGATTGATAGCGATAAACATTGATGCTAATATGTTGATGCCAGGTTAGTTCCAAACGTTTATTGGTAATAGTATCGCATGAAAGATACAGAGCAATACTGGAACCCCATAGCAGAAACCCTACCACCTGAGAAGCTTAAAGAGCTACAGCTGAAGAAGTTTCAGAATATCTTTAAGTGGGCCTATGAGCATTCCCCGTTTTATCACAGGCTATATACTGATGCCGGTATAGAGCCCGGTGACATCAGGACGTTTGAGGATATAAGAAAGGTGCCCAAGGTAGAGAAATCGATGATGAGGGCCATTCAGGGGAAGGACCCGTACCCCTATGGAGATATACTGGCGGTGCCTCTGGAGAGGGTTACTATATACCATCAAACCAGCGGCACCACCGGGCAGCCGGTATATCAGGCCGATAGCTGGCAGGACTGGGATTGGTGGTCTGAAGCCTGGGCTTGTCTATTATATGCGCAGGGCTATCGGGACCATGACCGTCTCTTTTTGCCTTTCGGCTACAACGTCTTCGTCGCTTTCTGGGGTGCCCACTACGGAGCTGAGAAACTGGGCTGTGAGGTGGTCCCGGGTGGTGTGCTCAATACCGAGGCCCGGATAATGAAAATGCAGGAGCTAAGGGCCACCGCTATGGCGGCAACACCGACCTATGTGCTGGGCATGGCCGATACCGCCAGAAGGAAGCTGGGTATTGACCCAGCCAAGGATTTATCCATAAGAAGGATAACCGTGGCTGGTGAAGCCGGAGGCAGCGTACCAGCCACCAAGAAAAGGATGGAGGAGGCATGGGGGGCCAAGGTCTATGACCACGTTGGCGCCACCGAGATAGGTGCCTGGAGCTATGAGTGCCGCTATCAGTCCGGTCTGCATGTTAATGAGGCTCTGTTCCTGGTGGAGATAGAGGACATTGATAGTGGCGAGATCATTGATGGGCCGGGGAGGAGGGGCAAGATGGTGGTAACTGCCCTCGACCGCATGGCCCAGCCCTGCATCAGATTTGATTCCAAAGATATCATTGAGTGGGGCCCCGATAAATGTGAGTGCGGACGAACGTTTAGACTGCTGAAAGACGGCGTTATCGGCCGGGCTGATGACATCACCAAGGTGAAGGGGGTGTTGCTGGCACCAACTTCAATTGAGGAAGTGGTCAGAAGTATCCCGGAGCTGAGTGACGAATATGAAGTGCTGGTGACCAAAAAAGGCGACCTTGATAACATCACCCTGAAGGTAGAGCTGGGTCAGGGGCGGCAGAGTGACAGTATTGATGAAATCCGGGCCAGATTAATCTACCAGCTCAGGGTGAAGACTAACTTGGGATATAACCTGGAGTTCCATGAATATGGCACCCTGCCGAGGTATGATGTTAAGGCCAAGAGGTTCAAGGACCTTAGGCACAAGGAGTGAAAAAATGATAGAGGGTTACCGCGTGAAAGAAATGACGGAGAAGATCCAAGCGATTAAAGAAGCCGCCACTGAACTACAGAATATTTCCGGCAGA
>JGI2171J19970_10000488_pt1 | contig 21153 bp, 19 predicted proteins | sample DeeMarSWOR324_28_FD_19970 | JGI IMG/M metagenome (IMG submission 19970) | reverse complement strand
TATGTCAGTAGATGGAAATGTAAAACATTTTTGCACATTTCTATAGGGTAGGGGTTGAAGGTAGTATATGTACATGATTATATTGTGGTATAAATCCCTACTTTATTACAGAAATTTTCACTTATTATAGAAAAACAAAAGAAGAGTTGAAGAATGCGACACGAAGATTACTGAATGTAATAACTGGATTGTTTTGCGCGAGGAGGCTATGTCTCTATTCCAGCAAGGGGAAGAATCACTAATTTCTGCATCGAGTAAATTTGATTCCTCAGGATATAAAGAGGCGAAATCTTTTTTTGAGAGAGCAAAAAGCAAATGGCAGGGATACGATAATCCCGACCAGGTGTCAATCTGTGAAAAGAAGATTAATCTGTGCAACGATGAAATTGCAGAAATCGAGAAAAATAGAATGATTGCTGTTATGGTAGCAATAATTTTGTTTGGAGCTGCAATAACAACTGTGGCATTTGTTATTGTGATTAAAAAACTTGCAAAAATGAATAACCAAGTCACTTCTAATGAAAGAACCCTCCTGCGTGTCGTAGCTGGGGTCAGTGATATACCATCTCTTCGTTTTGACTAATTAAATCGTCTGGACTTCATAATTTTTTTAAATTCTTGTCATCCATAGATTTTTTTGATTTTCAATATAATATTGATCCTTTCCGCAGTTGCAGAATTTTGACCATGAACTTTACATATCTACTTCCACACTTTGTAATAGAGCCAGAGGTCACCAACAATTAATGCCCCCACAAGCATATAAAATATTAAAGGCAGGCCATGAAAAATTTCCAGTAATACATTTGAAACCTTGTAGGGTTCATTCAGTCGATCGAGCGCATCCAGTGCATCCAAAATTTCTACAGCATAATACGTGTCTTCAAAAGTTGGGTTACCACCTGGTGTTCTGGCAAACCCACCCTTTCTGGTCTGATAGGAAAGAACGTAGTGAATAGTCCTCTCTCTATCGATGGCATCAAGCTGATCCAGAACCTGTAAACTTTTCACTGCATAAAAAGTAGATTCCAGATCTGAAGATCCCTGGTACGTCTCAGGGGATTCTGGCCACCAATCTACGATTAATCCTTCACAGAATCCGCCATCTTCTGTGTAATGATTTACTATCCAGGAAGTTATAATCTCTTTATCACACACGTCCAGTGTACCCAATTTTTCCAAAGTCAAAACGCCCCAGTATGTGCATAGAATGCACTCCCATCCCACTTCCCAACAAAAGTGGACCCCCTCATAACACAGTTCAGGAAGTTCAGGTTCAGGTTCATACTCAAAATCCAAGAAATACTTCTCAACCAGTAACTGCAACTGTTTATCCGTTTTATCTACAGCATCCAGCACAAATAATGTCTGAATCACATCAAACACTTCCCAGGGGTAGTCCTCATATTCAGACAAAGCATACTGTATTGCTCCCTCTCTACCTATGGCATCTAAAGCACCTAAATCTTCCAATGAGAGCAGAATCAACTGTTCTTCCCAGATTGATGCCTTATAATCCAAATCAAAAAAGTAGAAATCCATAAAAAAATCTCCACTATTGTCCTGATGATAGCATAACCATCGGATAAGTTCTTCTCGTTGGGTCAATTTCAGATTGCCCAGTCCATTTATGGATTTCAGAGTATGAATACCATAGAAATTATCTGCAATATCGTACTGAGTGTCAAAATCAAAACTCCCTGCCTTAACAAATGTCTGTGAATGGGGATCTTTGTAGTCATACACTTTGTAGTAGGACATAACCCATTCCTCTACAGCAGAGGTTTTGTCTTCTTGAGGTATTTGAGTAGCTATACATCCTGAAATGAGCAGAATCTCACATAAAACTACTATGAAAAGGCGAATTCTTCTTGAAGGAGACATAATCCTTTGGATAGACAACCTCCTTACTCCAAAGACAAAGATACCCAGTAATAAGCAGGTGAACAGCATCACTGCAAAAGCGACAACCCACAGCTCAAGTGCATTTCTCAGTCTGAAAGGCATGTCCAGCCTTCGTATTATACGGAGGGGGATCATTGCATTGTCCCCAAGAAAGTCAAACCAGAGAATATGTGCCCAATGGAAATATCGAGAGCCGACAGATAACCTGGCCATATCCAGAAAATTGTATCCTCTCTGGCTGAGAATCCTCTCCAAAAAGTAATAACCCACTCTCAATGCAGCATATATCCCGCATACTACGCTGCTCTTGCTCACAAAATTCATGAATGATTTCAGCGTATTCCCAACCTTGAAAAGGTACAGAAAAACAACAACAGGGATGCCCACATCAATTGCAAAGTGTATCCATACACCAAGAGAGTCGTAGAACCGCTGCAGTGCATACATGTCATGGCGGAGGAAAAGTAACGCAGATGAAACAAAGATTTCCGTAACCACCAGTGTACAAAAGGTTAGGGTGAGTGCTATCCAGAACACTGCAATGGAAAGAGATCTCTTCCTTTCGAGAGCATCTATTCTTTTTTGAATAGAGGGATGATCAGAAAGAATTTCTATGTATACTCCTTTTGGAATCATTTTTTCTGACTCTTTTAAGGCAGAAATCAAATACTTCGAATTCTTCATCATGGACATGGTTTCCCTGTCAGCTAGAAATTCTCTTTCTCTGTAAATTGAAGTTACCAAGAAATATAAAATGACAAGCCCCAAAAAAAGCACAAGTTGATTTCCAAAGATCCGAAAAAGCACTTTCGTTCCCATTTCTGAAGGGGGAATTTCTGTATACGTTGTGGCATACATATACCCGTTGTAACATTGATATCCGAAGCTCACCAGGAGGTACCGCCCAAGAGTATGAATAAAGCTTGACCTCAGTGTAAGCAATCCCACATCCTTATTCAAGATGTGGCTGTACTCATGAAGGAAGAGTGCCTTTAATTCTTCGGTTCTTTCTCTGAAAAAATCAATGAATGTACTAGAGAGTCTTAAAATGGGGTTTTCATTAGTTCCAAAAACATCCAGTATTATCCGTTGGTCTGCAAATGTGTACAGAGCTGGCGGATCAATTTCTGCTATTTCAGCCGTTTCACCAGCTATTTTAAGAACTGTTAAATTCTCAAGGGGTTCTAACCCTTTGGCAGATGATCTCAGAAGGTACGCTCTCAACAAAATAACCAGAGGAAATATTCCAAAAAAGAGCCCCAAAACATATGTGGGAATCCATACGATTACAGCTCCATCACCAGTTTGCCAGCCCACATATTGTCTTGAAAAGGTGAAGGAATATTGGCCAGTTATTGCATATGAAATATCATAGATGATAAATGTTATAATGATAAGACAAACAGGCACCACTAACAAGAATAATAAGGTAGCTCTCACAGATGATTCTTGTTCATTCATTCCTTTGCGGCCTCCCGAACCAGTACCCCGCAGCTGCTCCTATGATGGGTCCTCCAAAGTTCCATGCTACCTGTGCTCCTTCAATACCATCTCTAATGTAAAAGAGCCACAAAGTACCAAAAGTGAGGAGAAGAAACACTAACGTCACAAACGGGCGTAATTCTACCACATACTGGACAGCTCCAAACCCCTTCACTCCTGAGCGATACCACCTCATTCCTACAACAGCTGCGAAAGCCAGAACGGTTAACCCCACCGAGATTGAAAAGCTACTCATGAACACACCTGATATACATAACCAAGAGGTAATATAAGGTTAACGATTGACTGGGGCTGTCAAGTCTTTGCGGCCCATTTGTTACACGTGTAACATTTCAGCTAAATTATCATTTCATCCAAAATCTAACTATAAAGAGACAATTCATGAACTCAAGTAGGTTCATACCCGAAAATGTGGCAATCCCGATTGACTTTTCATTCTTGGATGAGAATTTTTGTTATTATAGCTGAATTGTGTGAGCTCTCACATATCTACTTCCATACCCTGTAATAGAGCCAGAGGTCACCAACAATTAATGCTCCCACAAGTATGTAAAGTACTAAAGGCAGACCGTGGAAAATCTCCAATAATACATCTGAACCACTGTAAGGTTTATTCAGTCGATCGAGCGCATCCAGTGCATCCAAAATTTCTACTGCATAATACGTGTCCTCAAAAGTTGGTTCACCTTGTGGCGTTCTGGCAAACCCACCCTTTCTGGTCTGACAGGAAAGAACGTAGTGAATAGTCTTTTCTCTATCAAAATTGAGCTGATCCTGAACCTCCAGTGTATACACCGTTCCGTCTCTCATCTGGCAGGAGAGAACATAGCGAAAGATTCTCTCTCTATCAATGAGCTGACCTAAAACCTGCAGACTTTTCACTGCATAAAAAGTAGATTTCAGATCGGAAAACCCTTGTTGATACATCTGCGGTGGATCAGAAAACCAGTCCACCTTTATTTCCTCACAGAACCCACCATCTTCTGTGTAATGTTCCAATATGCAGTCAGTTATAGCCTCTTCATCGTATATACTCAATGCATTCAATTTTTCTAGGGTTAAAACAGTCCAATATGTACATGAAAGACATCTCCCTTTTCTCACACAGGAGCGAAATCCATCATAGCAGAACGTCAATCCATCGATGCAGCGATCAAAGCAATTGCCATTTTCTGATTCACATTCATCTTGGTAGTCCTCAACTGGAAACCGTGATATCAGATCTATTCTGTCCAGAGCATCCAGCATAGACAATATCTCAGCTAAATAGAACGTGTGCAGAGGATACTCATCGGACTCAGATAAGGCGTACTGTGTTGCACCCTCCCTCTCCATGGTGTCCAGCGCATCTAAATCTCTTAGTGATAGAAGAATATAATATTCGTCAAGAATTCGTGCCTTGTCTCCCATATCAAAATAAAAATCTCTGTAAAACTCTCCATTATCTCCTTGATGGAACTGTAACCATCTGATGAGTTCATTTCGTTGATTTAATGTCAGATTGCCCAACCTGGTTATATATTTTAATATATGAATGGCATAGAAAGTATTCTCAATGTCATAATTAACGTAAAAATCAAAGCGTCCCACTTTCACATGTTCCCCCGTATGAGGATCTTGTTCATGATGAGCCCTATAGAAAGACATGAACCATTCCTCCATGGTGGAGACTTTGTCTTTACGGGGAATTTGAACATATATACATCCTAAAATCAGCAAAATCTGTATTCCCGCTACCGCGAGAAAGCGTCCCTGCCTCGAAGGAAATTTTTTTGGTATCGGTAGCTTCTGTACCACACAAACGAGAACACCCACTAAGATACAGATAGAGAACATCACCGGAAATCCAAATACCCACCTCTCAAGTGCTGTTCCGAACCTAAGAGGTAGATCCAGCATTATCATTTTTTGCATGAGAATGATTCCAGGTTCCCGGAATAATGTTGGCAACAACACATGTGACCATTCAAAATAGATGTGATTCGATATGGTGGCCACCTTTGGGATGGGTAGCCTTTGGCTGCTGAACAGTGACACCATCAAGTGGTACCCCACTATCAGTGCAAGGTAGATCCCACAACACAGACTGCTTTTGCCTGTAAACCTCACGAAAGATTTCACATTGGTAATTCTGAAAAGGTACAAGATGATTGAAACTGGAAAAAGCACATCAATTCCAAAGTGTATCCATATACCAATAGATTCATAGAATTCCTGTAATGCATAGGTGTTATCTTGATAGAAGAATAACGTAATGGAAGCAAAGCTATCTGTGATCAAGAGTGTAACAAAAGCTAGAGTGAATGCTGTCCAAAATACTGCTGGAATATCAGAACTTCGTGGAGCTTTCAACCTATTAATTCTTTTCTGAATGGAAGGATGATCAGATAAAACCTCGATGTGCACCCCTTTTGGGATCACTTTTCTCAGCTCTCCGAAGGCAGAGACCACATATATGGAATCCCCCATCATGAATCGTGTTTTCATATCAGCTAGAAATTCTCTTTCTCTGTAAATTGAGTTTACCAGCAAATACAAAAAGACAAAAGCTATGAAAAGCACAAATTGGTTTCGAAAAGTGAGAAAGAGCATTCTGGTTCCCATTTCGGAAGGAGGAATCTCTGCATGCTCTCCAGCATACAAATACATAGTGAAGCATTGGTAACAGAACCCAACAAAGAGATATAACCGGAGAGCATGAATAAAGCTTGACCTCAGTGTGAGTAACCCCAGATCTCTATTCAGGATATGGCTGTACTCATGGAGAAGGAGTGCCTTTAACTCTTTAGGTTTTTCTCTGAACAAATCAATGAATGTACTAGAGAGTCTCAAAAGGGGTTTCTTATTAGTCCCAAAGACATCCAGTATTACTCTTTGATCTGGAAAAGCATAGAGGGTGGGCGGATCAATTCTAGCTAGTTCAGCAGCTTCATCAGCTATTCTGAGAATTTCTGGATCTTCAAGGGGATGAAGATTACTTGTGGACGATCTCAAAAGGTACGCTCTCAAAAGGATAACAAATGGGAACAGCCCAAAGAAGAGACTCATCACGTATGTGGGAATCCACACTATTACTGTCCCATCACCAGTCTCCCATCCAATATACTCTCGAGAGAAAGTGAAGGAATATTGACCAGTTGCTGCATACGAGATATTATAGATTAATACTGTCACCATGACAAGACAGACAGGTACTGCTAACAAAAATAATAAAGGGGCTCTCACAGATGATTCTTGTTCATTCATTTTGTTGCGGCCTCCTGAACCAGTAAAAGGCCCGCACTGTACCAAAACCAGAGATCAGAAACATGAGGGTTATCACACAGGGCCGTTCCACAATGTACTGGATGGCTCCGAATCCCTCTGTTTTGGGTGAACGATACCATCTGAACGCTATAATGGTTGCACATGCCAGAGTAGTTGCCACCGCTGAGATCGAGAACCTATTCATTACCACACCTCGGTTACTATAACAAGCCGATAATATAAAAATAGCGGTAATCTCACAAATTTGTTACACGTGTAACAGCACTACTGCAGTCTGCAATACCGAATTGACAGTATATGGTCAGATTTACATCCCCCAAAGGCTTGACTGTCTATTATCAATTAGACAATATGGGTGACGCGCTTTTAACCTGATAAATCTAGTAACCTTATACCACAATTGACCTCATCCATAGAGGCTAAGGGTTGGATCACCATACATGATAAAAGCTGCCCAGGTAATATCCTTGGAGGAGTAGTATTTTTTTCGTGATAACCGTAATGCCTCCCCCAAAGGGTAAACAAGACAATTCCTGTAAAAATCTACAGCAATCTCAGCTGCCCTTTTATCATGGATACTCCATAGGCTGCCAATGAATGAGAGTGCACCTCTTTCAAGAAATACTTCTGCTAACCCTTCAATACTGTGAGAAAATGTCTTTGCAGAACTGCACCCATTCATGAACACCACAGGAGAACCTTCTAAATGTCTCTCAATCTCTGCACAGGTTACCACACCCTTGTATACTGGGAGGCAGGGGTCCCTTTTCAACTCTCCAGCATAATGGATAATATCATAATTTTGGGTGAGGTGGCCCAAAACATCCATTTTCTTGGCNTCCTTCGGTCTCAGATACGTTACTGCAAAATCATGTTGAAGGGTTTCTGCAAGGTAATCACACTCTGTCACTGCTTCAGGTATTGTTTTTGTGGGATCAGCTATAATCAATGCTTTCTTTTCCCTCTTTTTCCTCTTTTCTGATTGGTGTATTTCAGGGACTTTTTCACTCTTTATCCTTCTTGAGACGGCATATTTCAAAGCGAAGAACTCATCGCTGTACATGAGTTCCCACGGAATCTGAACATCTTCTACCTCTAGAACCATGTAGTGGGATACGAGCTTTTGAGCAAAATCCCTGGGAATGAAGCTCTTGTAGATAACAGTGCCTGTCTTTCTCAGTCGTTCTGTTGGTTTCTTCAGTATTCTTTCTCTTTCAGAATTTGAACACTGGTTTATCACTTTTGATATGTACTCAATCCTTGCAATAATTTCAGAGCGCATCTCAGGGGAGATGTCAACGGTTCGAGTGGACTTCACAGGGTATACTGCCTCGCTTGCAGGTTCTAGAGATACTTGATATTTTGTTTCAGTGCGCTTTTCGAGAGAGAGGATCATCAAATCTTTGGTACGGTTCTCTTTAGCTGTGGTATAGAGAGTCTCTGGTATTTCTCGCTTTCTTATAGATTTTCTCAGGATAATCACAGAAAGGATAGCCAGAATAACGATTAAGGCAATTAACAACCCATAGAAAGCCGTGACAGAATACCCAAGTGTGTTGACATGAGACATATTAACTCTCCCTCCGTTTTATTGTATTCTTGTAGCTCATTTGATTCCGTGAATCTTTCGTGTTTAAATGGTTTTCCCTGATCAACTGTCCAGAAAATCTACTGTAGTTCCAGAGCACTGTGAGTGAGCAGCTTAAAGGTACAATTGAAAGAGATCCTATACTGCAGGGGTGCACAAGATTTTCTCCCTTTAACCTAGGATTTTTTTATACATGAGAGGATCTCTGCAGAATGTATAAAGTGAACTGTTTCTAACCAGTAAGATCAAGCACCCGCCATGGTGCAGAGTCTAACGGCACCTCTACCAACTCAACTTTTGCACTTGCCAGGATTTTTTGTGGATTCTCTAATACCTCAAGTGGCACCCGAATACTGATTTCCTTCGGCTTTCGGGAAACCTGCACCACATCGTGCGGGAGTTTACGGTTCTGATCATAAACAGTATAGCCAAAATCTCTTACACTAACATGTAGCTTAGGCATTTCTGCAAAGTTACCACTTCTGTAACCAAAAAGGTATACTGAAGCTTCTACCTCCATTGCCAACGGCCCTGAAAGTTCAACTGAAAAGACCAGATTACCATCCTGAAGGTTTATACCGTACCGTTCAATACCCACAAAGTGTACACGCTCTGCATCCAACAATTCCCCTGAAGGCTCGGAATGGTGTTGTACCATAACAGAACGCAGAAAAGTGGTTAACTCAACTGGTGGAAAATTTCCAAAGAGTTCGTTAGCCCTCACAAAGGAAAGAAGGTATTTCGTGTTACTGGAGTACTGCGACTTATGCTTTTTGAGAGCTTCTAACTTCAGATCATTTGAGGTTAACACGTGAGTCTCCCACGCAATCTGGTCTTCAAGGTGTGGAGGAGGTTCTAAAGACTCTGTGGGGTAGTACCCCTGGGGTTCAGGCCAGTTACTGTAGTGGACCAGATACGGGTAAAGCTCTGGTGTATTCTTCAATTTGAGATCCCACAGTGCCACACGGGTGAACACATAGAGTGCACGATGATCCCTGTTGTGATCAGCAGGATGCGACAGAAATATTTTGGTGGGTTGAAACTCGTTTATGACACTCTTGAGGTCTTTTAGAACGTCTTCGCCCTTGTACAATGCTCCCGGACGCAGCGCATTGTTGTAGGGAACCTCTGTCACTCTTGTGAGCAATCCTCTATACGGGGGGTTATCCCCCCAGTGGGCACACAAAATGTTTTCTGTACCAAAATCGGGATACCCCAGAAAGGTTAAATTCTCTCTTGAAACCTTCAACACGTCGGCAGCTTCTAATGCTTCATCGTGACGGACATACCCCATAGAAATGACATCTTCAGGATTTAGAACTGGCCACTTCCGGTACACTATGAACGACCATTGGTTCGCATCGCCATAGGTTAAAAAGACAATCCGAACTGGTAACCCCATCTCTCCTGCTTGTTCAATGATGCCAGTACAGCCAAGGACCTCATCGTCTGGGTGTGGTGCTGCAACAAGGACGCGATCGTTGGGCTGGAGTATTACCCTCTCGTAAGGTGTTGTAGACATAGCAACGTGTAGGATTACCATGTAATAAGCTTTTTGTTGCACAGATGGTCGATAGTATATTTCTACAGTTAGTGAAGAAACCTGTTACACGTGTAACAAGGATGTCCAGGATGCTTGATCTGGTAGTACTGGCACTCTTGTCAGCGGTGATCTATCAATCCATTTACCAATACTTCACTATTGACCTTTTTTCCCTTCAAATTATAGGGGTTTATGAGGGTTTCTTTTTCATAATACAAGATCACTTTCCTGAGAGAATTTCTGGTTATTCTTGAACCTCCAAAATAGAAACCTGAAAAAATGTTATCCTTGTTCACGTTGGGAATTTCTATTGTCTTCTTATAAACCTTCCTGTAAATTCAGTACTTGAGAATGTAAATGAAACTGCATATCCACCAAGGTCTATCACGACATGCCAATGCCCTCGATGAGGAACATGAATGTACGAATTAATCCCTTTCATCAGTTCAAAGACAAATTACAGTGTACATAAAATAGTGGAGGTGATAACTGTGGGATCAAAGACAAATTATGTGGTTAAAACCAAAACGTGGCTCATTAAGGCTTTCATTATAGTAGGATACACACGCTTTGTGAGTGTCGCTTGCTACTACGACCCATAAACTCCGTGGTGGTTTATACCTGCTTTATGGATCATAGCAGGATACTTCATAGCGATATGGCTCAGGAGGGATTGATCATCGCATTATCATCTTTTTGTTTGTCATGATTATTCTTTTTGTCGTTATCTTTCTGTCTGCCCTTTTCATTTATTATAGTAAAATGCAATATAGCAAATTAAGGAAAAGGCTTAAATACATAGGAAACATTCTTCATAGGAGGTGAAGTTCAATGAGAGTCAAAAATCCGAGAGTGTTGGAGTATGCTCGAACTCTAATGGCGCCCGATTTTTCAATAGCAGCAGAGTTCACTTGTCTTTAACAGCAGCGGAGTTCGCTTATCGATCTTTTTTTCTTTTTTTGGTGGATGTTATGGATAACAACACAAATCTAGACGAAACATGCACAACTGCATCAAAAAGTATGTCCACACCTTCAGTCGAAGCTGTTGCCAAAGCCCAAAACGAACTTCTTGCGGAAACAGTGAAACACTCCGTCAAAGTATCCAAGTTTTACAGAGATCTTTATCAAAATATTAATACTAAGAATATAGGGCTTGATGATTTGAAAAGGTTACCCATTCTATCCAGAGAAGCTGTAGAAATCCACGGAAAAAACATTATATGGAAAAATGCGCCAGGAGAAATATTCACTCTAACCACTTCCGGCACTTCTGGGAACCCATTAACAGTTTTTCGATCTTCTGAAGAGATAAGATTAATAAATACTCTGTTGAGGAACACCAGCAGCAAAGGGACAAAAAAGTTATTTCTAGTTTTCCGTAATCCGTTTCATGGTACAAAATATACTATTGATTGGCCAGCAATCCATCCTCTAGGCATTACTCTAGAAAAAGAAGAGAATCACATAGAAGCAGCAGATATGCTTTACAGGAAGCAAAAAACTCCAAGCAAAGAGATGTACCCAAGCGGTATTATGGGAACAATAGCCAAAGTCTATTCTTTTACCATACTTTCTCTTGAAAAGGGGTATAATCTTACAGATACCCATGTAGACACCATTTATACTACAGGTGATATGTATCCTCTGAAGATAAAGAAGATGCTGGAAGAAGCATGGGATGCCATGGTCATAGATTCATATTCTCTCACTGAAGTGATTGGAACGGCAAAAGAATGCAAACATTGTGCAGGTTATCATTTTGATAACCATGTTATATGGGAAGTAATTGACCCTTTCAGTAGAACGCCTGTTGACAAAGGGGCTGGGTTCCTGTGTCTTACGCCGCTTTACCCTTTTGTTCAGGTCTTTCCCCTCATAAGGTACAATACCGCAGATTTAGTGGAGATTAGGAGTTCGTGCAGCCAGGGTTCTAGCTTTGTTCCGCTAGGGAGATTCAAAAATAGTGTCTTCATAAGAAAAAATAACGAAACAGTGCTTCTTTTAAGTAGCAAAGCTATCAGAGAAATACTAGTAAATATACCGGATGTCGCAAGAGAGCGCATGTTTTCTCCGAACTTCACGATTCCTCAATTTTACTCTTTCTATACTATATTTGGATTAGAAGTTAAGACATCAAAAACCTTAAAGGAAATGTCATTGCACATAGAGCTTGTATATGACCCATCTTTCTACCCTCGTCGTTCTAGGGAGCTCTCAAATTACATATTAGACGAGCTTTTGGCTAGAAACCGCAACCTTGAACGCTGCTACAACAAGAATTTGGTGAATATCCAGGTTATATGCTGTGGGCCAAAAGAAATACCGCCGGAGATAAGAGCTAGAGATAAAAACTGGACTAGAAATAGATATTAACATTTACTATTTCAACCTAAGATACTGGACCCGGCTCTTGGAACGGGAGGATGGGGTTGTCAAGGTTTCGGGGGATAGAACCTCTCAGTGTTCATAAATTATCATTTTGTTGATGGAATACAACCAATAAAGATAACCTCACCCAATGTTACACGTGTAACAAGAGCCCACAGATGTGACAACCCCTCAAATACTAAACAGTTTTAAAGGTACACTGTACAGTCTCGGTGGTGATCATCAATGAAAGAATTGTTAATGGGAAATGAAGCAATTGCCAGAGGCGTTGTTGAAGCAGGAGTAAAGGTGGTGACTGCTTACCCTGGTACACCCTCTTCTGAAATTCCCATGACCATTTCCAAGATAGCCAAAAAATATGGTATCTATTTTGAGTGGTCAACCAATGAAAAGGTAGCCTACGAGGTGGCCTTTGCAGGGGCTGTCACTGGATTACGCTCCATGGTAACTATGAAGCACGTGGGATTGAATGTGGCAGCAGATGTGTTCATGGCTTCAGCGTTCGTGGGAGTGGATGGAGGATTTGTGGTGGTGTCTGCAGATGATCCTTCACTGCACTCTTCGCAAAATGAGCAGGATAACCGTCATTACGCTCGATTGGCAAATATACCGTGTATTGAACCAGTATCGCCTCAGGAGGCCAAGGATTTCACCATTAAAGCGTTTGACATATCTGAAAAATACAACATACCCGTAATGCTGAGAACCACGACCCGAGTGAACCACACCAGGGGTGATGTAGAAATTGGAGACATTTTGACGCTAGAGAGGACTCCTAAATTTGAAAAAAATGTCAAGCGATTCGTCACTGTCCCATCAAATGCCAGAGGGCTGAGAACGAAGTTACTGGAAAAAATGGAAGGTGTTGACATTGATCTGGATGTTACAGAAGGTGATGGCAGTCTGGGGATTATAGCTTCAGGTATTGCCTACAACTACGTGAAAGAGGCAGTTTCTATCCTTGGAATGGAAGCTGAAATCTATAAATTAGCAGTTACCCACCCTCTCTCAGAAAAGGTTACTACATTTCTCAAGAGACACACTGAAGTTGTAGTAGTAGAGGAGCTGGAGCCTGTTATAGAAACTGAAGTGAGGGCTATAGCCCAAAAAGAGGGTATACCAGTAAAGATTTACGGGAAGGAATTTATACCACGCGCTTTTGAGTTGAATACGACGAGGGTGACCAATGCATTCAAAAAGTACAAAGGGTTACCTGAAGAAGTAGTAAAAGATCTCCCCATTCCAGTACGCCCCCCTGTTTTGTGTCCCGGGTGTGCCCACAGAGCTACCTTTTACGCGATGAAAAAAGCAGCTCCCAAAGGTGTGTACCCTTCAGACATTGGCTGCTACACGTTAGGGGTGGTCCCTCCCATTAGTGCAGTAGATACCTGTTTGTGTATGGGAGCTTCCATTGGGTTCTCCTGCGGCTTATCAGAATTTATTTCAGAGAAAATCATTTGTTCTATTGGCGATTCTACCTTCATGCACACAGGATTGCCAGCTTTAGTGGACGCAGTGTACAACCAGCACAAGTTTGTTGTTGTCATTTTGGATAATGAAACCACTGCCATGACAGGCCATCAACCCCATCCTGGAACCGGTGTCACCGGCATGGGTGTGAAAGTACCCAAAGTATACCCCGAGAAGATAGCAGAAGCCATGGGTGTCCACACTGATGTGATAGACCCTCATGACGTGGAGAATGCGGTAAAGGTGATGAAGGAAGCAGTGAATGCAGACGAATTGAGAGTGGTCATAGCGAGGAGAAAGTGCATCTTCTTAGAAGGTGCAGAAAGAGGTGAACCCTTTTACGTCTCTGACGAGTGCACTGGATGCGAAGTGTGCATCAACCAGTTGGGCTGTCCAGCTATTGACTTCGTGGATGGGAAAGCCTTTATCAACGAGTTATGCTATGGGTGCGGCGTCTGTGCACAAATTTGTCCTGCTTCAGCGATTGAGGTGGGTTCATGAAGTACGATATCGTATTAGGCGGCGTAGGAGGGCAAGGAATTTTACTCGCCTCCCAAATCATCGCAAAAGCAGCTTTAAAGAAAGGATACAAGGTGATGATGGCAGAAACCCACGGCATGGCTCAAAGAGGAGGTTCTGTCATCACCCACGTGAGACTCGGAGATATCTATGGTGCTCTCGTCCCAGAAGGGCACAGTGATGCAGTGGCAGGGTTTGAGTACATGGAAGCTTTCAGGCAGTTGAAATTCTTGAAAAAAGGAGGAAAGCTCGTCATGAACACCCACAAAATCAAACCCGTCGTCCTGGATACGTATCCTGATTTAGACTTTGATCTTAATGAGTACGACGTTTTACAGTTGAATGCCACAGAAATTGCCATGAACCTAGGGAACGTTCTTGTGACCAACATGGTAGTACTCGGTGCTCTGGCAGAGTTTGCTGATCTTCCCGTGTCAGAACAGGAAGTGAAAGACGCTCTAAAAGAGAGTGTCCGCCCCCAGTTTTTGGAAATTGATCTAAAAGCATTCGAACAGGGTATCAAGGCAGTGCGATAACGCTTTCTCCTGCTCTCAGGCGGTCTCCCTTTCCCACGGTAACTTCATAGGAACAGGGCAGAATTACCACCACCTGGGAGCCCAGAATGATCCTCCCCAGTCTTTCTCCTTTTTTTAAAGTATCCCCTTCTTTTACGTAACACTGGATCCTTCTGACAAACTTCCCTGCTATCTGGATCACCACCATTCGGGTATCACCGTCAATAACTATGATATTTCTCTCGTTTTCTAACGCCAGACTGCTTGCCATGTGGTAACTTCCTTCTTTATAGATGATTGTGGAGACAGTACCCTCTATAGGACTTCTGTTCACGTGAACATCTACAGCATTCATGAAGACAGCTACTAAATAGCAATCCTCAGTGATCAATCCTTTTAATTCTTCCAAATAGATTTTTTCTCCGTTCTTTATAATGACAGGAACATCTCCTGCCTTTACCACTTCTATGGCAATGACCTTTCCATCTGCAGGCGATACTACCCCCTCTGGTGGAATGTGCCTTTCAGGGTCCCTGAAAAACTGGAACACAAATATGAGCAGTGCAACAACAGGGATTACTAACCACCTTTTCTTCATAGTTTTGAAGAGGGTAAGAGGTATAAAAGGTTTGTGTAGAGAAATCTTTCGGTATTTCACATATTTGTTACACGTGTAACAATATGTTAATTTTTGCTATTTATACCATAAATAATATTTTTTGAGGAATTGAAGATATATTTGATAAGAAAGCAGTAATTGAACCTTTGATGAAATGTGTTGTCCCATAGAAGAATAGTTCTTCTGTCTGTTCCCAACTCCCTGTAATAAAGGCATTCAACGTCGTTCGATGGGAAGGTAAGGGAGGCTGCTGTTATGTGAGAGATCCCTTTGGGGTTGTATTCAATGTGTATGAGGAGTCAGACATTCCAAAGTGAAACATTCAGCCTGCATACTGGCTTCCATAGTGGTAGAGCAGCCGCAATGCAGTAATGGTGGTCTCCGCCGATGCATGTGCTGGCCATGCACCTTCTTCGTTCTGCAAGGTTTGCAGACGTTGAATACCCTTTGCTACCAGTGGTTCATCTTTTGGGTATCCACATCCATGGCAAGCATCCAAAAACCACGTCAACGGCTGGGGCTCAAGGTGAGGAATCCACTTTACTGCCTTTGCGTAGCAGCGATCATACAATGATCCCATCCGGACGGTTGCTGGACTGCAGAGTAATGCCCACACATTGTACCACGTACCGGTGACAAGTTCCCAGTCTACCCAGTGATGTTCAAGCCACTTAAGAGCTGGCTCCACGATAAGATGTTCTTCATACCCAAGGGAAAAAAGGCGCATAGGGAGAGCTGCAGTAAAATAGAACCGGTCTATAATGGTATCCTCCTGGAGCCATTTTTGTGGAGAATGTCTGAGTTTGGCTTCACTCTCGTAGAACGATCCATCTGAATGCTGAATAGATACCAAAAACTCCAATGTACGAGCCATCTGTTCACTACTGGCTAATCCAAGCTCACGCAGCCACCGGAGGCAGTGAATAGTCCCTCCTAAAGAGCCAATGCGATCAGAGTTCTCTTCTGGTGAATAATAATCCCAGCTTCCATCAGGAAACTGGTATACTGCCAGAACTTCTTCAGCTTCCTTTTGTGTAAAGGGCTGGCCCAGTGCGCAGCGTAATCGGAGATTATCGAGGTTGTTACCCTTTTGGCGGACAAATGCAACTGCTTTATCCCAATTTATCATGATCTCACCTGGTGGATTATTGGCATTTTTTGCTTATACCTCTTTGCCTTTCACAAAGTATAAGTAGAACTATAGAAGAGTAATACCACTATTTTCGACATATAAACCTGTCGTTTGGGAAGTTGTCAAGTCTTTTGGTGATTCTCTCACTCTTGTTACACGTGTAACAAAATTGCCCCTTTTATTAATATTCTGGTTTCTTGATATTTTAAGACATTTAGAATTCTCAACACCAAACTTTTCGACAATCCCGATTGGTATTGGTATTTTCATCTATTGGTATTTTTATGTCTCTTATCTTTTACAAACACAAACAAAATTACTGAAATCACAGCAAGGACACATCCATACACAAAGGTAGCCTCCGGGGCTATTGCATCCCATAATACACCTGCTATATACCCGCCAGGTAAAGCTACCAGCCCTATGGCAGTATGAAACGTCCCCAATGCTGTTGCCTTCAAATGGGGTGGTGCTAAATCCACCACAAAAGCTCTTTGAACACCATCAATCATCGCATAAAATATGCCGTAAACAACAAAAGATAGTAAAATGGTCTTCATATCTGACGTGAATACTAAGCCCAAAGATACTACTGCAAAGAGGATGTAACCTCCTCTTAGAACTGGTTTCCTCCCAATTTTATCTGACAAAACCCCTGCAGGTACAATACAAACTGTATACACAATGTAGAACAACACGTAGAGCAGAATCGACATACTATCATCTAACCCAATATTGAGGGCCCGCAACAACAAAAACGCATACCCAAAGTGACCCAGTGCAAATAATGAAGCCACCATAATGAACAGCCTTAAATTTACGGGTAACTCTCTAAAGCTTACCTTGATAGATGTCTTTTTCTCTTTTTGTATTACAGGTGTATTCTTTTCCTTTATGAAGAAGATAACCACCACTGCAATGATTCCTGGTATGAAAGCATACAAGAAGATGTTCCTGTACCCCAGAATAGGCAGCAGCAAAAATGCTAAGACAGCTCCGAATATTGAACCAATACCATCCATAGCTCTGTGAAATCCGTATGCCTTCCCTCGAACACACTCATCACAGGATTCTGCCACTAACGCATCTCTGGGTGCTGTTCGCAATCCCTTTCCAATTCGTTCTATGACTCTGACAACCAAGACAAAAGACCACACATGAGCGAACGCAAACAGTGGTTTGCTCACCGTAGATAACGAGTATCCACACAAAACGAAGGGTTTTCTCCTCTTTATCTTGTCTGACCAGTACCCTGATACAACCTTTAACAAGGAGGCTGTGGTTTCTGCAGCACCTTCAACAATTCCCACAGCATATGCACCCGTACCAATGACAGTGGTTAAAAACAAAGGAATCAATGGGAAGACCATCTGACTGCTTAAATCAGTGAACAAACTGACTAACCCCAATATGAATATGTTCCTCGTGATACCTTCAAGGATTTTGTTATTCATTTTATCCTCCTCATGCTACAATTCTGGTATTGAGATCACCTACTTTTCATCAAGAGTATTCCGGCAATATAAGGGTGCTGGTGGCAGAGGACTGTCAAGCCTTTCAGGAGCTGCAAACTGTAGTGTTTGTAATTAATCTCATTAAATATCAATTCACAGCAATAGTCAATAGAAAACAATGAATGTTACACGTGTAACAAATAGATGAATACTAATGATTTGACAACTCCACGAAAATGAAAGGCTTATAAAGAATCAGCACAAACAGAGAGAGAGGTTCTTGAGCAGAAAAGTTCACGGATCTTAATGTGTTACCCTGAGTGATAANAATGGATGTATTGAATGAGGTCACAGAACAATGCAGAAAAGCATTAGGAAAGAATCTGGTGAGTGTAGTTTTATTTGGTTCTACAGCAAGAGGGTTACAAGACAGCAGATCTGACATTGATGTGCTGATTGTGGTAGAAGAAGAGGTTGATAATAATTTTTTTAAGGATATCTGGATTGATCTTCTTATGAATTACGGTGTTAAACTTGATACTATTGTAATGGCGAAAAAAGATGTAGTAGATAATTTCAACTATTTTTCTCCTCTTTTTTTGTCCTTTGCCCTGGGTATTACTATTTTGTTTGATGAAGGGTTCTTCGAAAAAGAGTACTTCAAATTTTTGGGGAGATTAAAGGAAGAAAACATAAAGTATGTTGAAGGAGGTAAGGTATGGGATCTCCAAAAGATAAGTTCAGAGATTTTGCAGTAGCATTCTGGAAAACTTCAAAACAGGATTTGGACAGAGCTGAAGATGCTCTCAAAGAGGGATATTACCCGTACGCAGTGTTTCACAGCCAGTAGTGTGTTGAAAAAGTGACAAAAGCATTACTGGAAATGGAAGAGATCTTTGTGAGAGATCATGATGTTTCTGATATGTTTACCACTTACATTCTCAAAAAGGAAGAAGATGAAGAAATCAAAGAAGATTTATATGAGATTCTAGATATTTTGTATTGGTTAGAGGCACGTGGGCTCTTTCAAGATATCCTGTTATAAAAAGGGGAAAAGTGGTTTCTCCTGCTGAGCAGTACGACAAAGAAGATGCAGAAACTGCTCTCGAGAAAGCAAAATTTGTATTTGAGTTTGTAACTTCGGTCTTGAAAGAGAGATACAAAGTAAAGGTCACAGAAAATAACGATCAGGAGGAATAGTATCAATGGTAGACTCTAGTTGTGTCTTATATCGATTGAAAAGAGTCAAAAAACGCAAATATCCATAAAAATAGAAATTCAAAATGTGTGTACTACAATTGTGTACTCGGTGTGAAAAACGTATTGGATACAATACACACTTTTGGTGTTAAAATCTGAGTCTCTTTTAATGCCAAGACTCAACAAGAATCAAAGACAAATGTTACACGTGTAACAAATGTGAGACAGACCCTGACAATTACATGCTCGAGTATGGATTGTCAACCCACATATTCAAATGGATTCTGGACATTTTTATACAGACTATTTCAATAGCTTCCTGTTTTATAATCTACGAATTTAACCCAGCTTTCATGGTAATATAATTAAATTCTTTTAATTGAAGTGAGTTTAAATCACAAGATCTGTTAAAGAAATGATATTTTAAAACATATTCAAATCATTTTTAATTGCGAATATCTCCTAGATGAGAGAAATTCTTTTATGCATCAATGAGAAATTTGTATTGAATGACACAAAAAGAGTCTTTTTCCAGACGGGATTTTCTCAAAAGGGCTGGTCTAGCAGCAATAGGCGTGGCTGTAGGTGCGTACAGTCTTTCTCGTCTCTTCGAAAAGAGAGCCCTTGAATCAGAACCCTCTGGCTGGAAATGGTCTAGAGAAGAATGTAAATCAAGTTATGAGAACAACACTAATAAAAAGGTTTATGATGTTGTTATTGTTGGTTGCGGCATGGCAGGTGCTATTGCAGGGCTCACTGCTTTAAAAAAGGGCTTGAATGTTTGCATTGTAGAGAAAAACGAAAGAGAATTTATTGGTAGGAAAATGTGTGGCGAATTGACAGCAGAGAAAATAGTTAAGTGGCTGAGAAACACTTTCAATCTTTCTATTGATAGTTATCCCTTAAAGGGATTGGAGATCTGTTCTTCATCTGGATTTAGATCTCATACTAAAGGATCTCTCTGCATGATAGATCGATGGCAGGTTGGGCAGACCATGCTTGAGAACCTACTGGATAGGGGTGCAGAAGTTCATCATGGAATTGTGGAAGGCCCTGTCTTGGAATCTTCTGTAAGAGGAGTTAGAACAAAAGATTCTGTCTTCTACGGCACAGTTACCATAGACTGCAGTGGTGTTCCTTCTGTTGTGCGAAGAAAGCTCATTTTTGAACCTCAACTTCTGGGGGTAGCATACAGAGAGACCCTCGTCCTGAAGGACCCTGTTGAGATGGAGTATGCGATGCTCTTGTTAGATAAGAATATTCTCCCTTCAGGTTATTTATGGTTCTTTCCCAAAAGTGAATATGAATTGAATGTGGGAGCTGGTGGATTACAGCAAGGTGGGATCTCTCTTAAGGAAAACCTAGAAAAAGCAATTGAAACTCTGGGTATTAAACCACAGGTTAAGAGAAGAGAATTTTCTGGATTCAGTGTAGTACCTTTGGGAAGACCGCTCCCATCTATGGTTTATCCTGGATTACTGGTGTGCGGAGATGCTGCCAGCCATGTGAATCCCTTGACTGGTGGAGGAATTGCCCCTGCTCTAACGGCAGGATACTTGGCAGCGAGCATTTCAGCAGAAGCTGTAGAGAATAACGATGTTTCTTTAAAAGGGATGTGGAAGTACAATTGTGATTTTGCCAAAGGGTATGGTATGAAACATGCAGCCTTGGTTGCTGCAAGAGATTTCTTGGTATCTTTATCTGATGAAGAATTAACCTATTTTTTGGAAAATATAGTTGTTGAGGATGACCTTAATCAATTGATGAATGGAAAAGTCCCTTCTCAGAGAAAGGGGATATTGAGGACATTTCTTAATAATTGGAGGAATTTAGGACTCTTGTTCCGCTCGTATCGAGCATTCGAACTAATGAAAAAAATCAGAACCCATTATGAGCATTATCCTGATGAGCCTGAAAAATTCTCTGCGTGGCGAAAAACTCTTGATCAGTATATTAAGGTTCGATAAAATACTTGGAAAACATTTATAGAGGCTGATTATCTTCATCTGAGCCTCTATATGTTGATTTTTTGGGTTTTTATTCCACAA
>JGI2171J19970_10000487_pt1 | contig 21159 bp, 22 predicted proteins | sample DeeMarSWOR324_28_FD_19970 | JGI IMG/M metagenome (IMG submission 19970) | reverse complement strand
CGAAATTGAAATCGTGAGAATATTGACACCGGGTAAAACCGCTGCTTTTGAAGTAGTTTACTCTGGAGACCGACGCTGGGATGTTAAGTCTTACAAGATCGTGTCGTTAAGGCGTATATGACACGGTTTTAGTGAACTATTTGCTATAAAGGACTACCTTGAGAGAATATGGTGGATGAGACAGCTTTATAACATGCGTTGGAAACAATCTAACATCGTTTCAGAGAGAGACTGACTCTTACTAATAAGGAAATTTTTTTAGCCATGGCTTCCTGAACTAGTCAGAGTCAGGTTTTTAGGGACTTGTTGAACCACCAAATCCCTATATTGAGATATGATGCTATACTCACCCATATTATATATGGGATAAGAAGTACTCCCGCTAATATGGAAGTTCTTAAAGAGGTAATTATTGTAGCCAATATAAGGAGCCATAAAACGATAATGATAAATACTCCTCCGCCTTTGGACTTCATCCCGAAGAAAATTACAGACCAGAGGGCATTGAGCACAAGTTGTACCCAAAATAAAGTAAAAGCAAGCAAGACATAATTGTTCGATAATCCTTCTTGCCAGATAAAAAAGACAGATATCCCCATAAGGATGTAAAGAGTTGTCCAAACTGGTCCGAATACTTTATTGGGTGGTGTATATTTTGGTTTTTTCAAGCTGGGATACCACGTTGGTATTGCTTTAAAAGTAAAAAGACTGCCGATAGCCCCAGCTGCAAAGCAAGCAAGGATACTGATAATCAGTTTCACGATGTTATTTAAGTCCATACTTACCAAATTAGCGTATAAGTCCATTTAATTCCATTGACCTGACTAACCAAAAGCAGCCCAGGTATAATATTAGTGAAATCATGCAGGAAGGGCGGAATAAATAAGCCAAGAAACACCGCCCCTCGTGCTTAATCCAGTACCTCAGGAATTTTTGGTGGATCTTTAAGATGGCTCCACTTTGGATCACGATTGGTATGTTCGTATAAAACAGGCGCCGGTGAACACGAGCAAAAAAGAATGGGTCTATCTACTCTTTTGAAATAAAAGGGACAATGCGAAAGCCTCGGTGGAATCGTGATGACACAGGTGTTGGTAATGGTGTGTTTTTCATCATCAATCCAGAACTCGACTTCACCACCCAGGTCAAATGCGTCGCTTGGATTCGTTCCGTAAAGGATGATATATTCGATGTAATCATGGTAATGAGGCTTCGTTGATACTGCATCCGCCGGCGTCGGTTTGTGTATCACCACGCCGCTATAATAGAAACCACCTTCGACAGATCTTTCATCCAAGTACATTGAAAACATGTTAGGGTCATCAGTAGGATGTTTGGGGTTGGCCTTGGTATTGTAGACAATATATGTCCCGTATTTAGTTTTCGGGTCTCCTTTTTTTATAACTCCGGATTTTTGTTTTGCCATGTCTTTTATTCTCCTGAGTAAATTATTATGGGATAATCAATGGTAAGACGATGAAAACTAATTGTCAATCCGCCATAATCGGGGAATAACTTAAGACACCAAATTAATATTCGACCATCGCTAGAGTTATAATGGATAAATTGGGGGATGACTCAAGATCAAAGACTGGTTTTTCATATGGTAGACTTGATATAATCCAATCAATAAAAGAAAGGAGATAAAATGGCTGATCAGAGTGACTGGTTACTAAAAGGGACTTTTTTCGAGTGTTGCCGCGTAGAGGATGGTCATTGTGCTCTCTGGTTTGGCAGGGATCTGCCGAAAGCCTGCACCAACCTTGAAACGTATCAGATTCAAGAGGGCCAAATTCAAAACATCGATATGAAGGGGATAATATTGATGTTTCACCAAGATGGGATAGGTCCGAAATTAGCCGAATTGATGGAAGGTATCAAAGAAGGGGCTGCATATATAAGTGACAATGCCACCGACGAACAAAGAAAGGCACTAGAGCCCTTTATCAAAGAGCATATGAATGCCGGAAGATGGAAAAAGAATCTTGGCCTAAAATACGTCAACATTGAAATAAGTAAGGAAAATAACAATTACCACATCACCATGCCTTTCGGGGAGCAGGATATGTCTTTGGCAATTGGCGGAGATGGAAAGAACCCCATGCGTCTCGTAAATCCGTCGATGCCGTTCCTTACCGATGTTAAATTCTGTAATACTCGTTTATGGAAATATCACGACTATGGTAAAAATCTGGTATTTCACAATACAAGCGGCGTCACAGCGGACTTTACCTTGCGGTGAAATGGGTAACCTTTAGTGACCTGCAGCCACCAAAGCATAAAACAAAAAGAAGAAGCTAAAAAAAATATAATTAACCAAACCGACCATTTCCTCAGATGCGTCTTAGGCATGAAATATATCTTCATAAGCTGATTTTATAATCACCCCCTACCCGCGTCAATTGACAACATTATTACATCATGATAGTCTAGCTTGAAGAATTTTTAGATCCCTATATCAAAGGAGGATAAAATGAAACCGCTACAAACCGACCTTTCTATCTTTTCCAAATTGAACTTGGAGAAACCGCCCGTGGGTGTTAAATACCTTTTCCGGAAACCGGAAGGTATCGAACGTCTGGATAAAAAACTGGCTCTATGCGAGATGCTCGTTGAAGCCCAAAAAAGAGACAAGCCCTTTTACTTTACCGAGGAAGACGAGATTTGTTTCGGCTCTCAGGCCGTTGGTATGGCAGGAAGCGGACCTTCTCCCTCCTTCGCGGCTAGCGGTGAACTGGGAGTAAGACTGGAGATTTTCCAGGACCCCCGTGCCAACAAGAGGCTCTTCGACTATAATCCTGGCTTGCGTAGTGGAACCGTTAATTATGCCGTTTTCGCTCCGCTGAATAAGATTACCTTCGAGCCCGACCTGCTGATTCTTCAGTGTCAGGCCGAGCAAGCAGAAATCGTACTGAGGGCAATGACGTATTCAACCGGCGAGTTGTACGAAAGCAAGACATCCACCGCCCTTTCTTGCGCTTGGCTCTATGCCTACCCGTATCTTTCCAACAAGGTTAATTACTATGTTACCGGCATGGGTTTCGGTTCCATCGGCAGAAAGGTATTCGAGCCGGGATGGATATTGATAGCTATTCCCTATAACTGGCTACCGACGATAGTACAGAATCTAAAAGAAATGAAGTGGGAACTCACTGCTTATACGCTGAGTCCAGAGGAATTCAACAAGTGGGAAAAAGGCATCCTGCAACAACTAGCCAAGGAAGCTCAAAATCCATAGATTAACACCAGGAGGTGACCATGAAGGTGCTACTGGTATTAAATCGTGATCCTTTGATGGGACGGAATGTTGAGCAGCAAATGCTTGTCATGTGCAGCCAATCACAATTTAGACAATTGTGCAATATATACTTATATCCTCCAATGGCATACTAAATGTTAACCTACATAAAATAAAGAATTTAAGAATTTTATTACACAAAATGACGAAATGTTTGATAAACGGAAAAGCGTTCCTTTTTTAATTAATGGTTCCACGCTTGTTCTGCAGGCTTGAAAATTGGCGGACCATTTTTAAATATTAAACAATCAGTCACATTATGCAAAGGGGTGATTATCTACTATATCGTTACATTCAATTTTCACTAGTTACTCCGTCCAAATCGAGATTAACCAAAATTCTATTTATCTTGTTAATCCTGTATATCACAGTATACCTCTTAGCCTGGGGTCGAGGGCATCACGGAGTCCGTCTCCCACCATGTTAAAGGCGAAGACCACCAGCATAATAGCGATGCCGGGCGCAAATGAAAGCATCGGATTAGTATTCAGATACCGGTAACCATCGGCGACCATAGCGCCCCAGGCCGCCCCCGGCGGTTTGATGCCGACTCCAAGGAAACTAAGACCGGCCTCGGCCAGGATGATAGTTCCCAGCTGTAATGTGATAAGCACAATCATCGGCGGTAAAGCATTCGGCAAGATATGAGAAAGCATGATGCGTTCGTTGCTGGAGCCCATTGCCTGTTCGGCCATAATATAATCATTCTCTTTGGTGCTGAGGGTCAAGCCGTGCATTACTCTGGCGTAACCGGGTAACGTACTGATGGCCAGGGCGATAATGACATTCTGGATACCGCCTCCAAGCAGGGCGGCCATAAAAAGGGCAAGAATGATCATCGGAAAGGATATTAGCAGATCCATAATTCTCATAATTATCATGTTGATGATTTTATCACTGAAGTACCCTGCAATTAACCCCAGCATCACGCCGATCGCAGCGGCAAACCCGGTGGTGGCGAAGCCTACCAGAATCGTTGTCCTCGAACCGTAGATAAGGCGACTCAGGGTGTCCCTCCCCAGTGAGTCGGTACCCAGTAAGTGCTCCGGATTTGGTTGCTGCAAGGTGTTTCTCATATCCTGCTTATAAGGGTCGTAAGGCGCCAGCAGGGGCGCGAATATAGCGGTTACCAGTAGGAGGAATAACACAAATAAACCGAAAAATACCAGTCTCCGGGCAAAAAATACCCTGCTGAATCGCTTCCACTCGTTTACCCGCGGCGGGGCTTCTGAAAAACCTTTATCGATGTTGCTGTTTTCCTTCGTCATTATGGGTATAACCTAGCCATACCGTATTCTGGGATCCAGCCAGCCGTAAGATATATCGACTATTAGATTGACTACCAGCACAATGGTGCCGAATATCAGCGTGGTAGCCTGAACGACGACATAGTCCTGATTGAAAATGGAGTTTACCATCAACCTGCCCATGCCCGGGATATTAAAAACGGTCTCGATAAAAACAGAGCCACCGAATATCATGCCAATGGCAAAACCCATCAGCGTAATCACCGGAATCAGGCTGTTTTTAAGCATATGCCTTAATACGATGGCGCGTTCCCGCAGCCCTTTTGACCAGGCTGTGCGGATATAGTCTTGCCGTGAGACTTCAAGTACACTCGACCGCATCTGCCGCGACATCGAGGCCAGGCCGAGGACGCACGAACAGACTACGGGCATAATCAGTTGCCGGGTATTCAACCAGAAATCCTCGAAGGGGGAGGTATACCCGCCGATGGGCAGCCAATGAAGCTTGAGACCGAAGGCGTAAATAAGCAAAATACCCAGCCAGAAAATGGGCACGGTTATTCCCACGTATGCCAATGGCGTCACAATCTGGTCGGCTAACTTGCCCCGCCTTAATCCCGCCAGGAGGCCCGATAACGTCCCCAGAATGGTAGCGATAAAAAACGCCACCAATCCAATGTGTGCTGTGATGGGAAGGCGCCTAGCTATTAGTTTCGCAACGCTTTCATTATAAAATACCGACCTCCCAAGATCGCCCCGCAAGACTTTGCTTGCCCAGTTATAATATTGTACCAGGATTGGTTTATCCAGACCGTGCTCGGCCCGGAGTTGATCAAGAGCTTCGGGTCCAATATTTGATATCTGACTCTGTGCAACGTAGATCATCAGCGGGTCGCCGGGCAGGAGTCGCATGGCAAAAAAAACGACCAGTGTCAACATAATAAGGATAATTAGTGCCCAAATCAATCGCCGGATAATGTATGTTGTCATTTTCTACCTTGGAATGTTACAAAACACTTACACGTGGACAAACTCTATACAAGTCTGTCACAAGGCACCCGCTCTCACGGGGTTCGCTATAAACGTACCATGGTATTTTTGGCTCGTTTACCGGCGCTTCCCTGAGCGTTCACCCGCGTGTTTGAAGTAACTCCCTATCACTGTTAATATAATAATATAAATAGATTGTCAAATTGAAATTTCTGGCAACATCGGCTATTGACAAAATATAACTTATTGCTGATAATGAGCTAACGAAACAAAAAAAAGGAGGTCGGAAAAACAAAAAATGAAAAGATTATTGATTTTAACCCTGGCCATCGTTGTCATCGGAGGTTTATTGATTGGCGGCTGTGGCGAACCAGAGCCAACGGCAACGACCACGCCCACTCCAACGCCAACGGCAACGACCCCTGCCCCCGGTACGCCGAAAAGTGGCGGCACGTTACGCATACTCTGGCAAGCTGGGGTAAGCAACCTGAGCTGGATTGCCAAGCAGAGCATGACTGACGAAACCATAGCCAAATCCTATGCGGAGACACTCGTATATTATTCTGGCTCGGGAGATTTCAAGCCCGAACTGGCCAAGTCTTGGGATATTGACCCGGTTAACAAGACCTTAACCTTTCATCTGGAACAGGGCGTCAAGTTCCATGACGGCACTCCCTTCAATGCCGAGGCTGTAAGGTGGAATGTGCAAAACCTGATAGATAGCAAAAGACTAGCCAATGGCCAGTATGTGGACTCTATTGAGGTTTTCGATGAATATACCTTCCGCTATCACCTCAACGCGATGATGACCCCCTCGATTATGCTCCACTCTTACGGCTATAACCTTCTCACCATGTTTTCACCGACAGCTTACGAACAGCATGGCGGTGCCAACGGCGGTGCAGACTGGATGGCTTCCCATTTTGTCAGCACCGGTCCGTTCAAATTCGATAGCTGGACTCAGGATGTCTCTATGAAAATAGTAAGGAATGAGAATTATTGGCGCGGCTCCCAGTATCCTTACCTTGATGCCATCGAGTTTACCTTCGTCGCCGACCCGACTCTCGCCGCGGCCAAGATGCAGGCCGGCGAAGCGGATGCCTGGGGAGGCCCCCCGTTGAAAGAGGCGACAGACTTGGAAAAGCTGGGTTTCAAGCTGATTATTGGAGTCGGCGGCTTTTATTCCGAGCTTATCCCGGATAACGTATCCGAGGGCTCGGTCTACAAGGACCAGAGAGTCCGCGAGGCGCTAGAATATGCTATCGATAGAGACGCCATGGCGGTTGGGCTGGGATACGGCAAACTGAAAGCGGTTAAACAGGCCGGCGGCCCAGAAACCAGTCAGGGCTATAACCCGAATTTCAAGGTAAAGGAATACGACCCGCAGAAGGCGAGAGACCTGCTGGCAGAAGCCGGTTTCCCCAATGGCTTTAAGACCACAATTCTTGTCATGCAGGGTGGCCAGCAGGACATGGCAACTTCGATACAGGGATATCTGGCAGACGTCGGCATTACCGCTGATGTGGATGTAGCCGACCCGGGCAGGTTCATTGGCTCGATATACCAGGGCGGCTGGAACGGCGGCCTGCTGTTGTGGATGGTCCCGGTAGACCCGGAATTCGCTATCGGCTGGTTCGTCCATTTCGGCCCGCAGCCCATCTTCCCATATCCCAGCCTGCAATGGCCGGATGAATACCGGGCACTGGTAGAAAAAGTACGCCTGGCGCCCAGCGTTGACGAGATGCGTAAAGCTACCATGGAAATGATGACCCTGGTGAGTGAGGGAGCATATCTCATCCCGCTTATCGATTCCCTGAACCTGTACATCGTCAAGGACTACGTACATACCGAACGTTACCAAGACCACTTCATGGTCTGGCATAACTACAACGATTGGCTGGATAAATAAACCAAAACCTGACGGATACAAAAAGCCGGGTGGTTCAGTTTCGTCCGCAGAAAAACCGGGACGAGACCGAATCACCCGGTCTGATTTTTAAGCTCTACAATTTTGTCGGATAATATTAAGTTTAAATCCCCTCCAGGTAATAAGAGCTAGTTCTTGGGATTTTACCTAATGATTTCTTGTGACATACCGGGGCTGCATAACACCTAGGATTGTGCAACAAAAAGCAACCCTAGATATACTACGCTTTCAAGATATCCTTGTGCCTCAGCGCCCGCTCCAGCGAGGGATGCATTCTCTTATCTCAAAAGTCTTTTTAAAAACATCAAAGGCTTCATCAAGATCCTAATCAATAGATGGGTATAAAAAATCAACATTGAAGATAATGTTTTTATATACAAAGATTATAAATATGCCTTCGTAAGGTACCTGAACACTGGTATACCCATCATAATAATATTTTATACCTTCCGCATTTATTCCTGCTATTTGACCGACTGTCATGTTTCTGGTGTTGAAATTCTCGATACACGTGTTGCTTTCATAAGAGTTAATAAAATCTTGTATCACCTGTTTACTAACATTGTCTGTTGATCCAAGTTTATTTCCTTTTATTTTGATATGTGAATTTATATGCACGCCATCTTCTATATTTTCACTGCATGTTCTGACCAACGGATTAAATGGATTTACATTATCATTCTTTCGATATTGAAATGAATATTCAATATTATCTATTTTCGCTTGATACACACGATAGCTACAGCCGATGGAAAAAGTAGTAACTAATAACGTTAGTGAAATCAATAACATTATCTTTACTAGATAGTTACTATATGAGTATGAATTTTTCATATTTTACTCCGTTTTTAAGGTATATAAGGAATTTATCGTAAGCTCAATTTAAAATCGAAATCAAAGTAAGGAAGTTACTTAAAGAATACCCATATGCGTAATTTGGATAAGGGCTTTTTTCTGCCCTTTTCAAAGCTAAAGTATCCAACTGTGTCCTCCTGAAGCTACTGGGTTTGTTCTTCAGCTTTGATTTGTGCTCTTACGTGGAAAGTTATTTCCGCTTATAAGCACATTATTTCGTTGTTTTGTGCTCAAAAAAACAGATGCTCGTACTTTATCTGAGCAGTTATGGCTCTTAATTGAAACATAATTGCATCTAGTAAACACCAGGATGTCTTTAGTAAAAAAAATACGATGATGTGTGTATCAAAGTTACTTTACAAGTAAGAATTATCCAACAAAAGCCTCTTTTGTTACCTAAACGTAATATTTTATTTGGTTGCTACTGCACGACGTCAAGAACGACGAGTACAATGCACGGATTAATTACACACTCTGACGGTGTAATGCAAAAATAGTCTTGTCGTAGGCCTCGGCCACCTTCCTGAAATGGAATCCCGAGACAGATAGACCTATTGATAAAGCGAAGTGACGTGGACGCTTTAAAAGTGTCAAAATCAGAAGTCTCCAAAAATACCGCCGGCCCTTATCCGTGACACCAAGAAACCAAGCAGTCTTCATAAAGCTGGTGATGTGGGAGAAACGCAGCTGTGATATCCCGGCCGTCTTTTTGGGTTTATATTCCTTCAGGAAGGCGACGACACGCTCGTAATAGTGCCGCGGCGAGTAAATAGTATCCAGTACATGTTTATAACCGGTCACGAGTGTTTCGTACTTCATCCTGGGAATGAAGTTAATGGAAAAGTCCGTATTATCGCCGGACATATCTTTAAGCAGGCGGTTTTCCTTCTTAAGCCGGTGGTAGAGTTTCGTCCCTTTGGGGGCGTTAAGCAGGCCGACCATGGCGGTAACGATGCCGGTATTCTGTATGAAATTTATCTGCTTCCGGAAGATTGAAGCGGGGTCACTATCAAACCCGAGGATGAAGCCCCCCTGTACCTCGAAGCCGTGGTTCTGGATACACTTCACCGAAGCCGCCAGGTCGCGGTTTCTGTTCTGCAACTTGTGACACTCCACCAGGCTGTCTTCGTTCGGCGTCTCGATGCCGATAAAAACGCGATTGAACCCCGCCTCGGCCATCAAATCCATCAAATTGGTATCATCGGCAAGATCGATAGACGTTTCTGTGAAGAAGGAGAAGGGATACTTTTTTCTTTTAGACCATTCAATCATGGTAGGCAAGGTCTCCATCTTCAACTTCTTCTTGTTGCCGATGAAATTATCGTCGACGACGAACAGGCTGCCCCGCCAGCCGTGGCGGTACAATGCCTCCAGCTCGTCCACCATCTGCTGCGGGCCCTTGGTCCGAGGCTTATGGCCATTAAGCACGATTATATCGCAAAACTCGCAGTCGAAGGGGCAGCCCCGCGAGTACTGGAGACTCATCGCCGAGTAATTCTTCATGTCGATGAGTGACCACATCGGAACAGGTGTTTCACATATATCCGGTCTTTCATCAGACGTGTAGATAGGCTGTGGGTGTCCTTGAGCCAGGTCGGTTAAAAACTGCGGGAGGGTGACCTCGGCTTCACCCAGCACAAAGTGGTCGATTCCCTCGAACTCTTCGTATCCGGTGGTAAAAAGAGGCCCGCCGGCGACTACCCGGGTTTTGAGTTTGTTACAGCGAGCGATAACTTCCTTCACCGAATCCGTCTGTACCACCATCGCACTTATAAACACATAATCAGCCCACTCGATTTCTTTATCATCCATTGTTTCTATGTTCAAATCTACAAGCCTCTTTTCCCACTTAGCGGGGAGCATGGCGGCAACCGTCAGTAGCCCCAGAGGCGGGAAGTTGGCCTTCTTGGAGATAAATTTTAAGGCGTGCCGGAAGCTCCAGAAAGTGTCTGGGTAACGCGGGTAGACTAGCAGTATTTTCATATCAATTCTCCATTTATTTAAGTAATTTGTTGATCATCTTTAAGGCTTCTACAGCCTTATCGTAGTCAACTTTTATATCAAAACAGACACTATCTTCAGCATGCTGAGTGTCTCTCGGAAAACAATTAGTCCTGTGCTTCTTCCTGCCAGCCAGGGCTTTGGCCCTGGCTTCTTCTACCCAGACTTTTCTCGTAGCTACCCAGTAATAGCCCTTCTCTTCTTTGTGAACCCAGGCGAAAACGCCCATCTCGTTGGGAATACTGGAATCGGATTTACAGAGGCTAAAAGTGCGTTCGTTAGCTTTGGAGTAATGGCAGCCGATGTCTCCGGCAAGTTTTTTTATAAATTCCTCATCTTTCTCGAGGAATTCCATAGTCTTTCTTGGTTTTTTGTTTATCACCAATGCCCCCTTCCCCGTTTCAGGCTGCAGGCTGCCTTTTAACAGACTGCGAACGGCCTGTAAGTTGTTTTAAGCAATCGGATAACCGTGTGGACTTGCCCTGTAGATTTATCGGATGCCCTCCTCACGGTGTATTTTAGTTAGAGTTCGGGTCATCCAATGCTTGAGAGAAATATTATGGGGATTTCAAGAAGGTCGTATTAACCTAAACTGGAACTATATGTTAACTATACACTAAAAAACGTATTAGCGCAAACGGGTGTTTCTACCATTGATGTTTGCAGTCGTCGCAAATCCACCAGATGCCGGGAACTGCCTTCAGACTGGCACCGCCGGGGCAGGACGTAACCTTATTACTGCCACACTTGGGGCATTTTTCCGGTTTGGTTACCGGCGATGTGCTATCTCTGACAAACTTACGGTCCGCGCCCTGATTTACCATCTCCCACTCCTTTATCCCCAACAAGCAACTGACTTTCACATATTAGCCATTGCCACGCGGCGTTCCGGTTCGTTGTCAAATTCAGCACACATTTGGGGTAAATACATATCCCTTATTTTGAGCATAGTCCTATTATTTAACCTTGTCAACAACTAAAACGCTGTTTTTAAGGCGGTAATTGTAGAATCGTTTACTTTATGGTATACTTATATCAAGTTCCAGTTTAGGTTATAGCAAGCTTCTCTGAAGCTGTTCACACAGAATCTTCTTAAGCATTGGATGACCCGAGCTCTAACTAATAATCAAGAGAGGAGGTCGTCCAATGAGTTTTGAGGACAAGTCCCTTCAATGCGCCGATTGTGGTATTACTTTCACGCACAGCGCTGAAGACCAGGAGTTTTTTCAGTCAAAAGGCTACACCAACGAACCCAAGCGGTGCCCGGAATGCCGTCAGACCAGAAAGTCAGAACGCTACGGAAACAGCAGCTACGGAGCCCAGCGTCAGATGTTCCCGGCAACCTGCGCCGAGTGTGGCAAAAGCACTGAAGTCCCGTTTGAACCCCGCGGTGACAGGCCGGTTTACTGCAGTGATTGCTTCCGCAAAGTCCGAACTACTAGATAAGTGAGGTAAGCCATGAGTCGCTCCCGGGGTCAGGTTATCTGCCCGGGNGCGACTCGGGCAGATTTGAATTTTGTCTTTAGAAGTATCGTTACATGAAGGTGAATCGCAGGAATCATTGCTGCACCGTTTTCAAAAAATGGTGCAGATGAGCGGGGTATTGCGCGAGTTAAAAGCCAACCGTTATTATGTGCCGAAAAGCGAAGCCGCCCGTATCAGGATAAAAAAGAATGCCCAGCGGAAGCGGCGGCAGGGCTATTAGGCGGAACGTGTAATAAACCCGATATGGGAAAGGGGTAAATTATGAAAATGTACGTGGGGAATCTGGCCTATGATGTTACCGAGGATGAACTCACCGCGGAGTTCGGAGCCTATGGCAAGGTGGAATCCGTGGCTATTCCCGCCGACAGGCTAAGCGGACGGCCCAGGGGCTTTGCCTTTGTGGAAATGGCATCAAAGTCGGAGGCCGAAGCCGCTATCGCGGGTCTCAACGGCAAGACGTTGAAAGAACGTATTATCGTGGTTAATGAGTCGCGCCCTCGCCCGGACAATCGGGGTGGTGGTTCCTACGGCAACCGTAGGAGTGGCGGTTATAGCAGTGGTGGTTATGGTGGCGGTAGAGGCGGACGCTCTGGTGGTGGCAGGCAGCGAAGATATTAGCGATTCCGGCGACTCGAATCAGTTCCGATAGTTGCACATGCCTTAACCGACTCACCAGTAACAAATCGGGGCAGTGTGACCGATTTGAAAAAGGGGGTAACGTGAATATCTACGTAGGCAACCTGTCGCTCGAAACGACTGAAGACGAACTGCGCCGGGAGTTCACGGCATTCGGAGAAGTGATATCCGTGACCATCATGAACGATAAGTATATCGGCAGCGGCCAGCCGAGGGGCTATGGGTATGTCGAAATGGCCTCGAAGTCCGAGGGAACAACCGCCATCGCCAACCTCGAAGGCAAAAAGCTGAGGAACCGGGTTGTCAGTGTCGTTGAAGCCCTGCCACTCACTAATAAAAGCGGGGTGGCAGTCACGTATGGTGGCAGCAATTATAGATCGAATAAGAAAAGAGAACGAAAATATAAAGTGACCAGAGTACCCTGACCTCTAGTTCAGGCTCTCGCCTCATATTTTACCAAGGAGTTTAATGAATTTCGAAACCTTCAATCTACATCCAAGCGTTATGGCCGGTGTGCGCACACTCGGCTACACCACACCCACACCGATACAGTTACAGGCCATCCCTCCTATTATGCAGGGACGTGATGTCATCGGCCTGGCCCAGACCGGCACTGGTAAAACAGCCGCCTTTGTACTGCCGATTTTACACCACTTGATTTCAGGTCCGCGGGCATGTGTCCGCGCTCTGATAATTTCTCCGACACGTGAATTGGTTGAGCAGACCTGCGAGGTCGTTAATGAACTGGGGGACAGAACCGGACTTCAGTGTGTTGCCATTTATGGTGGAGTGGGTATGAGCCAGCAGATTAAGGACCTGCGCAGCGGCGCTGAAATTATCGTGGCTTGCCCGGGCCGTTTACTGGACTTTCTCTGGAAAGGAACAATAAGTCTATCAGACCTGGAAATCCTCGTTATTGATGAGGCCGACCGCATGTTTGACATGGGTTTTTTGCCCGATATTCACAACATTCTAGCCTGTATCATGAACAAGCGGCAGACGCTGCTTTTCTCCGCTACCATGCCGGAAAATATCCGGCGCCTGGCGCGGGAAACCCTGCATAATCCTGTCACGGTGCAAATCGACCGACAGCTACCGGCGAAAACCGTATCCCACGCCCTCTACCCGGTACAACCGCACCTTAAAACGGCTCTCCTTAAAGAGATTCTCAGGAAAACAAAAACGGATTCGGTGCTTGTTTTTACCCGTACCAAAGACCGCGCCGAACGCGTGGCACAGCAACTGGTAAGAGCAGGCTACCGGGTAACATCTCTACAGGGAAACCTGCCACAGCACCGTCGTCAGGCTGCACTCGAAGGTTTTCGTAACGGTTCGATAAAAATCCTGGTGGCTACCGATATCGCTTCCCGCGGTATTGATGTCTTGCGTATTTCGCACGTCATTAATTACGACATGCCCGAAAGCACGGATAACTATATCCACCGTATCGGCCGTACCGGGCGGATCGATAAATACGGTGATTCGTTAACTTTTGTGACAAAAGCTGATGCGAGCAAGATACGCGCCCTCGAACAGCTCCTTGATTCCCCGGTGGAGCGCATGACACTTCAGGGCTTTGACTATACAAAGCCTGCTCCTGACAAACAGCTACAACATTCGGAACAAAAGCGAGGACGTGTCATACGAAGACAGGAAATTAGTAAAAAAACGGCTATGAAGTAAAATATATTTCTATTATGACGAAAGAAGCCTCCAGGATACAGGGAGGCTTTTCTTCTTGCTTTTCTAATTTCTTTCACCGCCCTAAGGAGGGTGATAAACGTTCTAGTTCCTGAAACTTTACCTTCTGTTTTTTGTTGGATGCATTGGGTTGAACAATTCCGAGGATTGTTACCTAGGCCAAGATATGAAGTATCTTTGGCTTTTTGTTTTTCTGGTGCGGTGAACGCGATGGGTGGGAGTCATTGCCGCGGCATCCTAATTCCCTCTGAGAAACCTCTTAATCCAGATGATGAATCTTTCGTGTCATGGGATGTGCGGCTTGTCCCTGTGTAGTATCCTATCCAAGAACCTTAGCATTATAACGAATCAAGAGAAGGGCTTTATTAAAAAAGTAGTTCTATTCTGCGCCTTTCCAACGCTGTAACGTCATGTCACCACATTTTTTACAGAAAACAAAGCTATGACCCCTCTCCTGTAGACAATCCTGACAAATCTTGGTACAACCCTTTGGGCAAGACTTAAGGAGATTATTAGCCTTACCACATACGGTGCAAACATAGCCCATTTCTAGAAGGTCACTTTCATCAAGATATTTGACCATCCTGCGTATCCCCTATTCACAAGTATACTCCATTCCTACCATGTGAGAAACAAGGTAAAGTGCTTTTGCTTAGCACAATTGTCAGAATTGTTGGGTCACCCAATTCGTCAGATTGTTGCCTTCCAGATAATACCAAGGGACATTATTGAATCATAGAAGGAATATAATCAGTGAATGTAGTATCCCAGAATAGGATGACATTCTTCTAGCGCAACAATCATGGTCATGCTATGTTAGCCACTTGTCATCTTACTGATACATTTGTCGAAGCTTCTGCTCCAATTTTTCCGAGAGATTAAACCCCGGGTTTCTAGCATGTGAAAGAGCAATGAACGGCTTATTCTTCGCCAATGGCTCGGTGATCCCGATTTCTTCCTCAATGTCATTCTCAAGCACAATTGATGATCCCAAAGATGTGTCCAATAGACTTTCTATTCTGGCGGAATCTTTGTCTGCAGAAGCAATGGCATCAGGGTCCTTGTATTCTTGATGGTCACGATCATGTACGACAACGTGTGGAATAAAGAACCTGTTAAGCAAACGTAGATAGCTTGGTATTGCAGACTTAGAACCAAATTCTATCACACTGTGATCGTGTCTGAAGATCCCAATTTTGTGTGCCAAGTGCGGAATGAACATTCGCGATATTCAAAAAATAGGGGAGTAGAACGGATTTGCAAAAGTGGTGTATGGTAGGCCGTGCAGGTCTCGAACCTGCGACACCCTGATTAAAAGTCAGTCTGGTAAAATTGTCGGGTTTAACCTAACTTTGAAGCCGTAAACGACCCGAAAATCGGTTACACCCAATGATATCTTCGTACGGCATTCCGAAGATTTAATCTAGACGTCTTTACTTTACAGATCACACCGTTTTTTCAAATAGTCTGCCCGAACCTTGCAATCAGCACCTCGATACTATTGTTTTTAACTTTTATGTCCCGATCATCATACTCGGGAGCCAAAGACTTATTTGAGGAAAGGCTATCAATAACCCCAGAAAAACTATAAGCACGCCCAGGAAAGGGGCTACGCCACGAATGACATCGTAAGTAGGCACGCGAAAGGTACCACTCACCAGGAACAGATTCAATGCCACCGGCGGTGTAATGAGCGCTATCTCAATGTTAACTGTCACCAATATTCCAAACCACACCGGGTCGAAACCTAGGTTGACGATTATAGGAATAAATAGAGGCATGCTCACCATAAGGATGGCAAGCCCGTCCATAATACATCCTAAAATAAGAAGAACGACATTCATGCAGATTATTACTAACACCGGGGGTAAGCCCGAGGAAACGATAACGCTACTCATTCTCTGTGCCAGGCCGGATACTCCCACCACAAAAGTAAAAATCGTGGTGGCGATAATCATCAAGCCGACCATTCCCGTCAGTGTTGCCGCCTCAGACATTGCCCGACCTAAATTGGCTGGTCGAAAGCGGTAAAACACGATAGCTATCAGCAGGATAATCAGAACACCTGCCCCTCCTGCCTCGGTAGCGGTCACTACGCCAAGGTAAATTCCGCCCAACACACCCAGCATTAAAGCAACTACCGGCCAAATTTTCCTGAGTGAAACAAGTCTCTCTTTCCAGAGCACCGCCGCCGGACGGGGAGCGAGCTCAGGATGTCTCAAGCAAGCTATCATAGTATAAGCCGAAAGCATAATAGCTAAGAGAATGCCGGGAATTACGCCAGCTATGAAGAGTTTACCAATGGATTGCTGAGACAATATTGCGTAGACAATCAAAGGAATACTGGGTGGTATCAAAGGGCCGAGAACGCCACCGCTCAATAACGCGCCCAGGCTAAATCTCTTATTACAGCCGATCCTGTCCATCTCCGGTACCGCAACTGTTCCCACCGTAAGTATGGTTGTACCGCTCGCACCCATTGTGGCTGCCATAGCCCCTTCTGCCAAGATGCTAGAAACGACCAGCCCTCCGGGGATACGGGAAAGCCATTTATTTGCTGTGCTGAAAATATCTCTGCCTATGTCAGTCTCACTGATGATAAAAGCCATCAGTATGAACATCGGGAGCGGGAGCCAATTCAAGCCGTGAAACACGGTAAATGGGGTCAATCCCAGTTTAATGAGGGGGGCTCCGCCTGAGCCAAAAAGGATACCAAACAGCGCACAAAACCCCAGAGCATAGGCTATAGGTACACCCAGGATAATCAAGGCTACTGATAAAGCAATGAATATAGTACTAACCGTGAGAATATCCACAATATTTTCCTAATTATTGTAAAAAGCAAATACACGAAGATGTTAGGATATTGCAACTTATTCTTTTATAGTCTGGCTGGTACTTTTTGGTGAGGCAATATAACGTAGGATTTGAGCTAACAATACCAGGCACAGCAGGCCAAAGCCAATTGGAACTATAATCCTCATTGGGAATGTGGGAATCACCCAGGTACCACGGGTAACCTCCCCGGTTTGCAGAGCGCTCCAAGCAGCCTCCCAGGTTTTCCAGGTTACGACAGCGCAAAAAGTTAAACCTATCGCGGGGCCAATAAAGTTCAATAAGAATAAACGTAAAGTTTCGGGAAGAGAACGGTCCAATAGATCAATCCTGAGGTGCCGGCCTAGCTTCTGGGTGTGAGCTATCGCGAAAATAACACACACCAACATCAAAATAGAATCAATTTCATACGTATATGGGTCGGGATTCCTTAACACATATCTCGTAAAAACCCCGTAGCCGGTCACAAATGCCATCAGGGTAATCAGGGCCCCAGCAAAGTACCAGGAGTAATGAACCACGCGGTCTAACCATGAACTCAAAACCTGCGTTACTCTTTTGGCCATGTTCAATTTTAGCCCAATCATCAATCAATTATTCACTGGAGGAAGCGATGTAGCATCACATGCTTCCTCCAGTTATCCGCTACTTCGGCTATTATGGTTACTGATTAGCCTTGCTGGCAGCGTCCTTAATTTTTTGAGCGTCTGAGGCTCCAATCTGCTCGTAGAATTGGTCCAAAACTGGTTTGCTTGCCTCAATCCATTTAGCTCTCTCAGCCTCTGGCAGATAATAGACCTGAACGCCAGCTTCTTCCAATCCGGCTAGCGCATCCTTGACATATTGCGAGAAGAATGCCTTCAACTCGTTTTCGGCGCGTTGGCATTCGTCAAGTAGAATATTCTGGATATCTTTTGGCATAGAATTCCACGTATCCAGGTTAATGATGAAATACCCCGAGGTACCAAATGTATTAGCGATTGTAATATAATGAATCGCATCATACCATTTGAAATTCCATACCCCAGTTGGGTTCAGGCCTACACCGGCATCTACTGTCCCTTTCTGCAATGCCGGGTATCCATCGAAAAACGGAAGGGATACCGGTGAGGCACCAAAGGCTTCCACAGTCTGTGCCTCGGCGGGGTTCGCCACCCATACTAATAAGCCCTTCCAGTCATCCAGAGTCTTCACTGGTTTTTTCACGCCACAATATTCATGTATACCGGTAGTCCATACAACAAGTGGCTTTGCATTAAATTTTGTGGCGAGGATATCACTAAAAAGTAATTCGTTGATATTTTTCAGGAACTCTACGTTTGCCTCCAAGCTATCGACTAAAAAGGGTAACGTAATAGCCGAAAATCGGACGTCGCTGCCGGATAAGTATTCGATCGGGAATTCGGCCATTTGAATTGCCCCGGTTTTCAGCATTTCCATTTCTTCTTCCATTGTCGCCAGTGCACCGCCGGCATAGACCTCTATTATATACTTGCCACCAGCTCGGTTGTTGAATCTTTCAGCCAATTCCTGGGCTTTAACTACCACCGGGTCTTCGGGAGGAAGTCCTGAGGCGAGCTTAATAGTTACCGGCTTGGCTGGAGTTGTAGGTGGTGCTGTCGTTTCGGGTGCTGTAGTTGAGGTTGGTTCAGCGCATCCGGCTACAACAAAGGAGCATAGTAATATAATGCTGAGAATAACTGCCAGCCCTAGACAAAATCTCCTTTCCATCTTATCCCTCCTTGTTTTTATTTATTTTCTACATTGTCACCGGTTGAAATAACATAATAAGTGAAAAATTACTACCATGGGTAGGCTCTAATATTATGATATCCATCCGTTTAGTTATCTTTATCTTGCGAATCTTATTAAACATCCTCCTTTCTTATTATTGTTTCCAAATGTGATCTAATTATTGACCGACATTTTTCAATTCACTAATCCAGTTTGAAAAAATAATACGTATACGTACTACCAATTTAATAAAAAAATGGTATATTATTTGTCAACAAATGTCAATACTAACGAAATTCAATCGTGTTCTAATATGATATCGGGAATATATAAGACCAGTCTTATAGTCTTGCCTAAATAACACCTCTTAACTGGGGATCAAGAGCATCCCTGAGCCCGTCTCCCACCATATTAAAGGCATATACCACCAGCATAATCGCCAGTCCAGGGGCAAAAGAAAGAATCGGATTCGTAAGCAAATATTGGCGGCCGTCATTGACCATATTACCCCAGGTAGCGACAGGAGGCTGTACGCCGATTCCGAGAAAGCTCAGCCCGGCTTCAGCCAATATTGTCGTCCCCAGCATCATCGTCATCATGACAATCAGCGGTGGAAAACAATTAGGTGTCAGATGACGTAACATGATACGCGTGTGACTGGCCCCCATGGAACGCCCTGCAAGTATATAGTCGTTTTCTTTGACGGTCATTACCTGACCACACATTAATCTGGCATAGGCGGGCACCATCGCGAAAGAGAGTGCCATGATGACGTTCCTAATCCCTTCTCCAAGAAGGGAAGCGATGAGCAAAGCTAATATCAACATCGGGAAGGCCATCAATGTGTCTATCACTCTCATGATAACTGCATGCGTCCAGCTACCAAAATACCCGGCAATCAATCCCAGCGTCATTCCGACGATAGACCCAAGCACCACCACCACCAGACCGATTATTAGTGAGATCTGTGTGCCGTAGATAGTCCGGCTTAGCGTGTCTCTCCCTAGAGCATCGGTGCCCAACCAGTGAGCTTTTCCAGGTTGGAGTAGCGCGTTATTCATATCAATTTTATCCGGATCATAAGGGGCCAACCACGGGGCGAAAATAGCCGCGATAATAAATAATAGAATGATAATCATTCCGAACACGACAACTCCACGACTGAAAAATACCTTGAAGAAACGCCGCAGTTCACTAACACGAGGAGTGTTCTCCGTTCTCAGAGCAGCTTCTATTGACATCCCTTACTCCTTGTTAGTCATAATGCACCCTGGGGTCGAGCCAGCCATAAGAGATATCTACCAGCAGGTTGGAAAAAACAATACTTATCGCCATAACCAGGGCAATCGCCTGTACATAAGGGTAATCCTGGTTCATGACAGATGTTACTGCCAGTCTACCCATGCCGGGGATGTTGAATACCTGCTCAATCAGTACCGCCCCTCCCAGAATGGTTCCAACCCCCATGCCGGAAAGAGTTACCACCGGCATCAAGCCGTTTTTCAGGGCGTGTTTCATTATAACCGCCCGCTCTGTCAAGCCCTTGGACCAGGCCGTACGAATATAATCTCTGCGTATAACCTCAAGCATACTGGAGCGAGCCTGGCGGGCATTTCCGGCGATCGGGCCTACGGCTAAACAAAAGACCGGCATAATAATTTGCTTGATACTCAACCAAAAGTCATCGAAAGGTGAAGTGTACCCCATCACCGGAAGCCACCTGAAATGTAGAGCAAATACGTATATTAATATGATACCCAACCAGAACACGGGCACGGTTATCCCGATATTGGCTAAGGTAGTTACGAAGTTATCCAACCAAGATCCCCGCCTGATGGCGCACAATACACCTGCGGGAATGCCAATAATAGTAGCTACAATAAATGCCAGTATCCCAAGATACGCGGTAATAGGTATACGTCTGAGTATTTCATCTATTACAGGAGAGCGATTAAGTATAGACTTGCCAAGGTCACCGCGGAATACGCCAGTAATCCAGTCGACATATTGCATTGGCAACGTTTTATCCAGTCCAAACTGATGCCTCACCTGGGCAAGCTGCTCGTCAGTAATTTCTTGTACCGAGCTAGCAGACATATACATGAGTACCGGGTCACCCGGCAGAAGGCGCATCGCCAGAAAGACAAATACCGAGACGAGAAATAAGACAATCGCAGCCAGAATCAACCTGCGGATGATATACGTGGTCATATCAAACCTTGGAATTTATTCGAGAATTCGACCAGATATAAGTTCTTACCGTTTCTTTATCCCCAGTTCCTTTAGCTTGGCTGGTGTCGGTGTGCCGTTCTTGTCCCAGCCTCTCTCCGTGTAATACTCGTCAAGCATTTCATCCAGGTCCGCCTGGCTGATGAGCTGCCCCTTGGAAGCCCCCGCCTTGATGGCTTCGGTCATCAGGCGTTTGGGGAAGGTGTCGTCCTTGCGGGTAA
>JGI2171J19970_10000486_pt1 | contig 21162 bp, 25 predicted proteins | sample DeeMarSWOR324_28_FD_19970 | JGI IMG/M metagenome (IMG submission 19970) | reverse complement strand
GATGGTGGGCCCGGAGGGATTTGAACCCACGACCCACAGGTTATGAGCCTGTTGCTCCACCAAGCTGAGCTACGGGCCCCCAGCAGAAATAATAGCCGCGCGTCCAGATAAAAAAGTCTTCTACACATGAGACTGGAATCCCTTTTTTTATTGGACCAACAGAAATCTAGATCGAGAGAGTCATGGAGAATATTCTCTGGCAGCCCTTGGCATACATTTTTGTCCAGGGGTTTCTCATGGGGCTGGTGGTGGGCTTCGCGATACGCAAGCTGAATAAGGCGATCGCCGCGATGCTCGGTTTCTTCATCCTGACCATCAACGTCATCTAGTTCGCCCGGATGATGGGGGTCGAGCTCCCCACCCACCAGGTCAACGACCTCGTGGACTCCCTCCTGAGGCTGCTCCCATTCACCCTTTCGAATGTCACCGAGCGATTCGGGTCCCTGATGCCCGTCATAACGAGCCTCCCATTCGTGGGGGGCATCCTCATGGGCGCGTGGGCGGGCTTCAAGATCGCCTGGGGCCCGGGAAAAGATATAAAGTCGCCCTTCCTCTAACTGGTAGTCCTGTGCTCCGGTGGTGTAGTCCGGACAAGCATTCTGGCCTTTCGAGCCAGAGATCCCGGGTTCAAATCCCGGCCGGAGCACCAAATTTAAGATCAACTCGCTTGCGGGAGATGATTTTTATTGTCAGACAGGATTCGATTTTCTAGAGCTAAGTCAAGAGGTCATGATCATGGAGGGAGGCGCAAGGGGAAGCCGTATCAGGATAGCGCTGTTGCTTAGCATGGTCATCAACCTGCTCCTCGCAGTCTACACAGGGTACACTATCGGTCAGAGCAGCAGGCTGAGGGAGCAGATCGACGATCTCTCCGGCTCCTACAGCGATCTCGCGGAGTCAGCAAGGAGCTTCGAGCAGAGGCTAAACGTGACCCTGACCCAGCTGGGCTACTACAAGGGCCTCGCAGAGTACTACTCGAACCTGACGACCTCCGGGAACGCCACCGCAGGGGTCATAGGGCACACCACAATTCCAATTGTAGCGCTGGAGACGATCCGGAGGGGTTTCAGGGTCGAGTACCGCGGCGTGGTCATGAAGGTGGATGTCGAGCTCAGGGAGGGTTCCGGCAGGGTCCTTGTGGACACGGTGCCTAAGATCGGCATAGACATCCAGGCGAGCGTGCGGGCCGCCGTGCTGGTGGCGGAGAGCGTCACGGAGGTCTCCCTCAGCAAGACGGACGTGATACTGACCATCACCGCGGGCCAGGAGGTGGAGATAGTTGACGGCGCGAGCGCCGGGGGCGCCATAACCATAGCCCTGTTGGCGACCATACAGAGGGAGGGCATCGACCAGGAGGCCTGCATGACGGGGACTATCAACAGCGACGGCTCCATCGGCGCCGTGGGGGGCGTCCCCGAGAAGGCGCTTGCGGCGGCCGAGACCGGCTCGAAGCGCTTCTACGTCCCGAAGGGACAGGGCACCGTGGTCGTGTACGTTCCCAAGACGAGCAGCCCCTTTCCGGGGTGGACGATCACAACGTACGAACAGAAGGTGATGAAACTCCAAGACTACCTAGAGGAGCAGGGGTACTCAGTGACAGTCGAAGAGGTGAGCACCATCGAAGAAGCCTACGGCAAGTTCTTGACGACGTAGACGCAAAAGGGATGAAAATCTCCATCCTCATTGGTTAAAACATTCAACGGATTTTCAATTTCTTTAAATCTTCAACGAGTTCACAGGGACAAACCTATCGTTTCTTCGAGTTGATTATCTCCCTGCACTTGTTGGCGTACTCGCAATACTCCAGGCACGAGGCGTCCTCATCAGGCCTCATCCACTCGGCCCCGCAGTCCAGGCACACGCCCTTCTCCTCGTCGCTCCAGATCTCCACGTCCCCGCCGCAGACGTGGCACTTGACGTACTTCATCGTGGGCCTTATGAAGTCCCTTATGCCCGGGCAGGTCTCAGGGCTAGTAGTGGCCGGCCTCCTGATCCTGAAGCTCACCGCATCTCACCCCCCACGGTGACCACGTGATGCCTCACGGGGATCTGCCTCCCGGGCCTCCACGGCCCGGTCCACGACCCACCTCAGGCCCGAGCAGCATGGGACCTCCATGTAGGCGACGGTGAGGCTCCTCACGCCGTTCAGCCTCAGTATCTCGCAGAGCTTCTCGGCGTAGCCCCTGGTATCATCGAACTTGGGGCAGCCGACGACCACCGACCTCCCGGGGAGGAGGGAGCCGTGGAGGTCGGGATAGGCGAACGGGACGCAGTTGGCGACGACGAGCAGGTCGGCGCCCTCGAAGAACGGGGCCTTCCGCGGGACGAGGTTCAGCTGGACAGGCCAGTGCTCAAGGGCCGATGCCGTTCTTGTGGGTCCNGGGACTGGGTTTTCCAGGTCCTGGTCGATGCCGTTGGTGCAGCCATGGGCCTGTTCCTCCCTCTCTGCGAGGTGTTCTCGAACCGCCGCTTCGTCGAAGGGATCGGCCTCCCTCTCGATGATGTTTATGGCGCCCCTTGGGCAGTGGCCCAGGCATGCGCCGAGGCCGTCGCAGTAGCTGTCCCCTAAGAGCCTGGCCTTTCCGTCGACTATCTTGAGGGCCCCCTCGGCGCAGTCGGGTATGCATAGGCCGCAGCCATCGCATAATTCATCGTCTATCTGTACAATATTCCTGGAGACCATCTCGCTACCCCCGTGCCAGGCACTTCCCACCTGTCGGGCAGAACTTCCTTGCGTGGTTCTCGACGACCCCGAACAGGGCGCCCATCGTCTCCCTGTTCACAGAGTAGATCCGCTCCTTGCCCCTCCTCTCCACCCGGACGAACCTGCAATCGACCAGAGGGCGGAGGTTGTGGGAAACCATGCTCTGCCCCTGCCCTAAAGATTCCGCCAGGTCTGTGACGTTCATCGGCCCATCCATGAGGCTCTCCAGGGCGGCAAGCCTCGTCGGGTTTGCCAGGTTCAAGAAGAACCGGTAGCAGGTCTCGCTCAACCCTCTCTTCATGCGGCGCACCTTAATTGAAATTTTCTTCATATGAAGAATAATTCATATGTATTTAAACCTATCCAGCCAAGCCTATGGAATCCGGGCGAGGGAGGGGATCAGGCCTTCGTCTTGAAGAGCAGCCAGTTCTCTGGCTTGTCGGTGAAGTGGACCAGCGTGTATCTGCCCCTCATCTTCTCCCCGCGGAGCTCGAAGACGAGCTTGTCCGGCTTCATGCTCTCCAGCTCGTAGGTACCTTTGTCCCATATCTTCACGGTCCCGGCGCCGTACTCCCCCTCGGGGATGGTGCCCTCGAAGCCGATGTAGTCGAGGTCGTGGTCCTCCACCTGCACGGCGAGCCTCCTGACCCCGGGCCTCGTCGGCGGCTCCTTGGGGACTGCCCAGCTCTTCAGGACGCCGTCCATCTCGAGCCTGAAGTCCCAGTGGAGGCGGGTCGCGTCGTGCTCCTGGACGACGAACTTCCTCGGCGTGCCCCCTTCCACCTCGGATTTCCTCTCCAAAACAGCCACGGACATCAGTCGGTTGAACCAACGATTCCGGCGTATATATAGAAAGCGGCCCAGCTCAGACGAATCATCCGAGAGGGATAGGGTTATCTCGGATTGTTTTAATATCTCTTAACGATACTCGGGAGCGCTCAAGGCCATGAAGGAGATGCCCGTCGAGCTCGCGGGGGAACTCGAGGAGAGGTACGGGAGGTACTGGTGGCCCGAGGGAATGTACCCGGAGGACCTGGACAAGAACCCCTTCAAGAACGCCGTCGTCACGATCCTATCCCAGAACACGACCGAGGCGAACTGCATCAGGGCTTACAGGGGCCTCGCATCGAGGTTCGAGGTGACGCCAGACGCCCTGGCGAACGCTAACGAGGCGGAGCTCGGTGAGTCCATCAGGAGCGGTGGGCTCTACAGGGTTAAGGCGAGGAGGATAAGGCGGTTCTCCAAGGCGGTGCTTGACGAACACGGCGGGAACCTGTCCCCGATCCTGGACATGCCGAAGGAAGAGGCAAGGGAGAGGCTGATGGAGCTCCCGGGGATAGGGGAGAAGACCGCCGACGTCCTACTGACTAGCCGCCACACCTACAGGGAGGTGATCCCCGTCGACACCCACATGGACAGGCTGGCGAAGCGTATCGGCCTCGTCGAGCCCGGCGCCGGCTACGAAGAGACGCAGAGGGCCCTGATCTCGTTCATCCCGGAGGCAGTGAGGGAGAGGGCCTCAGGGTTGCTCTGGCTGCTCGCTAAGCACACCTGCAAGGCCGGGAGGTCGCGGTGCGCCGAGTGCCCGATCATCGGGCTGTGTGACCACGGACAAGGGACTGCACAGAGGAAATAGCGTCCTAAAGCCATCCCCACTCCCCTATCTTCATGGCCCGGATGGGATGCAATATCATTAAAAATGAGGCGAATCCTCAAATTAATCAATCCGAGGCGAGCAGAGGTTGAAGCTCCTCGAATACCAGGCCAAACAGGTGTTTGGAAAGTACGGTCTGCCGATCCCAAGAGGCGGCGTGGCGGGGACCCCCGAGGAGGCGAAGGAGGCGGCCTCGAAAGTCGGGGGCCCGGTCGCCGTCAAGGCGCAGCTCCCGGTGGGCGGGAGGGGGAAGTCGGGGGGCATCCTCTTCGCCGAGACCCCGGATGAAGTCGCTGAGATGGCCGGAAGGCTACTGGGTAGTAGACTGAAGGACATCGAGGTAAGGAGGGTCCTAGTCGAGGAGAAGCTGAGCATCAGGAACGAGCTCTACTTGGGGATAACCCTAGATAGGGGGAACAGGTCATACGTTGTTTTGGCGTCGACGGAGGGCGGCATCGACATCGAGGAGGTCGCGGCGAAGACCCCGGAGAGGATCGTGAGGCACGTCGTCGACCCCCTCGGCGGCCTACGGCCATACCACGCCCGCTGGGTCGCCAGGCGCCTCGGGTACTCGGGGGGAGACATGAACGCCCTCACGGACGTGATCCTCAGGCTCTACAGGGTGGCCCAGGAGACGGACGCCGAGCTCACCGAGATCAACCCCCTCGCCTTGACGGACGCTGGCTTCGTGGCCGCCGACGCGAGGCTGAACGTGGACAACAACGCCCTCTTCCGGCATCCGGAGCTGGCCCAGATGTCCCAGGAGGCGGAGGAGGCCGAGCTGTCCGAGAGGGAGTGGGAGGCGCGGGGCCTGGGCCTGACCTACGTCGAGCTCGACGGGGACGTAGGGGTCATCGGGAACGGCGCTGGCCTCACGATGGCCACCATCGACACAGTGACACTGCACGGCGGGAGGCCCGCCAACTTCCTCGACCTCGGGGGAGGGGCGTCGGCAGAGCTGATCGGAACCGGCGTCTCCTATGTCCTCTCGGACCCTAGGGTGAGGGCCCTGTTCGTCAACATCCTCGGGGGCATCACCCGCTGCGACGAGACGGCCCGGGGAGTTATAGAGGCCAGGGAGAGGACCGGCTCCGGAAAGCCGATTGTGGTCAGGATGACGGGGACGAACGAGGAGGAGGGCAGGAGGCTGCTGAAGGAGGCGGGGATCGACGCCCTCGACACCATGGAGGAGGCGGCCGAGAGGGTGGTCGCTCTCACAGGGGGAAGTTAGGCTTGGTCAGGTTCATAGACGGGGGCACCCGGGTCGTGGTCCAGGGCGTAACGGGGACCCAGGGGAGGTTCCACACAAGGCTCATGCTCGACTACGGGACCAAGGTAGTCGCAGGCACGACGCCCGGGAGGGGTGGCCAGGAGGTCGAGGGAGTCCCCGTCTACGACACCATCGCGGAGGCCCAGGAGATTCACGAGCTCGACGCCTCCATCGTCTTCGTGCCCGCCCCCTTCGCCCTCGACGCGGCCCTCGAGGCGATCGACGCCGGGCTCGACCCGGTCGTGGTCATCACAGAGGGCATTCCCGTGAGGGACTCAATAGAGCTCGTGGCTAGGGCCGGGCTGAAGGGCACCACCATCGTCGGCCCCAACTGCCCCGGACTCATCAAGCCGGGGGAGAGCAAGCTAGGCATAATGCCGGCCCAGGTCTTCCGGGAGGGCTCGGTCGGCGTCGTCTCGAGGAGCGGCACCCTCTTCTACGAGATCGCGGCCCACATGACCCGGATCGGCCTCGGCCAGTCGATGTGCGTCGGCGTAGGAGGGGACCCCGTCGTCGGCCTGGACTTCATAGACGTTTTGAAGTGGTTCGACAATGACGAAGAGACGAAGGCCGTCGCCCTGATAGGGGAGATCGGCGGGGACTCTGAGGAATGGACCGCCCGTTTCATTGAGGAAAGCGGCTTCGCGAAGCCGGTCGCCGCCTACATTGCGGGGAGGAACGCAGTGCCGGGAAAGAGGATGGGCCACGCAGGCGCGATAATCCAGGGCTCCTCCGGCACCGCCGAGAGCAAGATCGACGCGCTGAGGGGGGCCGGCGTCTACGTCGGAGAACTCCCGGGCGATGTCGCCAGGGCCCTGAGGGACAGGCTCGGCTAGTCCTCCTCGGCTATCTCCAGCAGCTTTCCGAGCATCCGGTGCGTCAGGCCCCAGACCACCTCGCCCTTTACGTGGTACACGGGGACGTCCATGTTCTTCACCTTAGCCTTTCCTTGGGCGCCCTTCAGCTCTCCAAAGGGAACCCATAGGAACGATGAGAGCTCCTCGTTGAGCCTCACTTCGGGCGCCCCTTCGACGAGGAAGACGTGGGGTAGCACTCCCAGATCGGGCCTGACCGTCGAGAAGAAGGTCTCCATAACGCCCAGAAAGCCGCCCTCGTTCAGGTCTATGCCCGTCTCCTCCAGCACCTCCCTCCGGGCGGTCTCCATCAGGTCATTATCCTCTGGACCCCTCTTCCCCCCGGGGAAGGCCATGTCCCCGGACCAGGGATCGGAGGAGATCTGGGCCCTCTTGACCAGCAGGAGCTCCAGGCCCCCCGGACCTTGCCTGAAGAGGATGGCCACCGCCGCCTTCGCGTCCTCTAATCCCCTAGTTTTCAGCCTGCTTCGTATCCGCTCAAGGGCATCGAGGGGGTGCAAAAGGTCTCTCCCATTTCCATAACCATCCATGTGTCTAAAAAGATGTGGCCCCCTCGGAGGACGCGAAACGATTTTATCTTGCGACATACATCCTAAACTGATTTAGCCCAGACTAATAAGGTGGTAGTGTGAGCGTAGGCAGCGACGATGCGGCGGGGCAACAACAAGCCCAGAACTCTTTCGAGCGACAGCAGCACCAGATGGAGCTCCTAAGGATAAGGATGGGTAAGGTGAGGCACAAGATAGCCGTCATAAGTGGGAAGGGCGGCGTGGGTAAGAGCCTCGTCACGGTGAACCTCGCGATGGCGTTGGCGATGAGGGGCAGGAAGGGCCGGGTCGGGGTCCTGGACGCCGACATCCACGGCCCCTGCGTTCCCAGGATGCTCGGCCTGAGGGGGAGCCACCTCCAGTCGGGTCCTCCGGGCATATTTCCAGCCTTCGGTCCGTTGGACATGAGGGTGGTCTCTATGGGCTTCCTGCTCCCGAGCGACGACTCCCCGGTGATATGGAGGGGGCCGCTGAAGATGGGGGCGATACGCCAGTTCCTCTCGGAGATCGTGTGGGGAGACCTGGATTACCTGCTCATAGACCTTCCCCCCGGGACGGGGGACGAGTCCCTGAGCGTACTCCAGCTCCTCCCGGAGATGGACGGCGTCATAATAGTAACCATACCAAGCGAGGTCTCCCAGGACGTAGTGAAGAAGGCCGTCACCTTCGCGCGGAAGATGAATACTCCCGTCATAGGCGTCGTGGAGAACATGAGCGGTATAATCTGCCCCCACTGCGGCGAGCGCATAGATGTCTTTGGCGTGGGGGGAGGGGAGAGGATAGCAGGCGAGATGGGGGTGCCCCTACTCGGGACAATACCACTCGACCCTAGGATATCAACGGCCATGGACACTGGGACCCCGTTCATCGTCGCTGAGCCCGACTCACAGGCCACCAAGGCGTTTGAGGCTATAGTGAAGAAGATAGAGAAATTCACGGAGGGAGGATAGGATGAAGGTAGCCGTTTCGGCATCGGGAACGGATCTCTCGAGCCAGGTGGATCCCCGTTTCGGAAGGTGCCCCTATTACATGATAGTGGACACGGATACAATGGCCTTCGAGGTCGTATCCAATACAGCCAATAGCTCGGCCCACGGCGCAGGGATCCAGGCCGCCCAGCTGGTAGCCTCTAAAGGAGTCAAGGCCGCCCTAACGGGAAACGTAGGCCCCAATGCATACGGTGCCCTCTCGGCGTCCTCGATACAGGTCGTATCGGGAGTCACCGGCACTGTGAGGGAGGCCGTCGAACGCTTTAAAAATGGAGAGCTCCAGGCAACCGGAGGCCCGACCGTCGGGGGCCACTTCGGAACGGGGGGAAGAGGCGGAGGCCGCGGAAGGGGCGGACGACGCCCTTTATGAGCCTGATTTATACGTTATGCCATGAATGTATGTAGCAAAGGTGGAGTAATGGTCAAGATCGTGATACCGACATCGGACAAGGAGGGAGAACGCCTCTCGCCCCACTTTGGAAGGGCCCCCTTCTTCGCCTGGTTCAGCGTCGAGGCGGGGGAGGTCGTCGACAGGGGCGTAGTGCCCAACGACAGCGAGCACTTCGGAGGTGTCGGCCGACCTCCGGAAAGGATAGCGTACCTCGGGCCTGACGCGGTGGTCACCACCGGGATGGGCATGAGGGCCATCGACATGTTCCAGCAGATGGGAGTAGCTGTCCTGCAGGCCAGGAGCGAGCTGTCGAAGGAGAACATAGACCTATTCGCCGGGGGTGAGCTAGCCGAGCTCACCGAGGGCTGCCTCCACGCCCGCCACCAATGAACCGCAGGGCCTGACTTGAAGATCGCAGTGGCGAGCGGGAAGGGGGGCACCGGGAAGACCTCCGTCGCCGTCAACCTGGCTCTTTCCCTGGGTGGGGTCCAGGTCCTGGACTGCGACGTCGAGGAGCCCAACGCCCACATACTCCTGAGGCCGGAGGTCGAGGAGACGATCCCCGTTGAGCTCCTTGTCCCCAAGATAATCGAGGATAGATGCGACTACTGCGGAGAGTGCGCGAGGTTCTGCCAGTACAACGCCTTATTTGTGGTTGGGGAGACCGCGATGGTCTTCCCCGAACTCTGCCACAGCTGCGGCGGCTGCAGCATCGTCTGCCCCAGGGACGCAATAGTAGAGGAGCCGAGGCAGATAGGCAGGGTCTTGAAGGGGTCGGCAGGCGACATAGACCTGGTCTACGGTGAGATCAACGTCGGGGAGCCGCTGTCCGTCCCCGTTATATCGGCCGTCAAGAAGCACATTAGGGAAGGCTCTACAGTCATCCTGGATGCACCCCCGGGTACCGCCTGCCCCGTCGTCGAGACGGTCCACGGTACCGACTTCTGCCTCTTGGTCACCGAGCCGACACCCTTCGGCCTCCACGATCTTCAGATCGCCGTCGAGGTCGTTCGGGAGCTCGGGGTGCCCATGGGTGTAGTAGTCAACTTCGCCGGTATCGGGGATAGAGGCGTCTACGACTTCTGCGAGAAACGGGATATCCCGATAATGATGGAGATCCCCTTCGACCGCAGGATAGCGGAGCTTTATTCGAGGGGGACGCCGTTCGTGGCCGCCATGCCTGAGTGGAAGAAGAGGTTCATGGACCTGGTCGAGTGGATAGGAGGGGAGGTTAGCAAATGAAGAAGATGACGATCCTCAGCGGGAAGGGCGGCACTGGGAAGACGACCGTGACAGCCTCCTTCGCGGCCCTCTCGGAGAACGCCGTCTTCGCCGACTGCGACGTCGACGCCTCGAACCTGCACCTTCTCCTCAGGCCCGAGGTCAAGGAGACCATCGAGTTCAGGGGCTTGAACCTCGCCGTCATAGACCCCGATAGGTGCACCCGGTGCGGCCTGTGCGAGGAAAAGTGCCGGTTCAACGCCATCCACGGCTTCGAGGTAGATCCCATCCACTGCGAGGGCTGTGGCGTGTGCGTCGAGGTCTGCCCCGTCGGAGCGATCGACTTCGTAGAGAGGGTCTGCGGCCACGCCTATGTCTCAGAGACAAGGTACGGCCCCATGAGCCACGCAAGGCTGAAGCCGGGCATGGAGAACTCTGGGAAGCTCGTAACACTTGTGAGGCAGAACGCAAAGAGGCTCGCCGAGGATGGAGGACATGATATGGTCCTCGTCGACGGCCCACCAGGCATCGGCTGCCCTGTCATAGCGTCCCTCGCCGACACAGACAAGGGCTTAGTGGTCGTCGAGCCCACCCTCTCGGGCATTCACGATCTGAAACGGGCCCTTGGACTCCTCGATCACTTCAAGATAGAACCCGTTATCTGCGTCAACAAACACGACCTGAACTCCGAAAACACGACAGCCATAGAGGAATTCTGTGTTCGAGAAGGCGTTGAAGTGGTCGGACGCATACCCTTTGACCCAAACGTCACTAGGGCCATGGTGGCTGGTCTTCCAGTGGTTGAGTATGAGCCAAGTTCTCCCTCATCAAAAGCGATCAGAGAAACGTGGAGCCAAATTAAACGGCATCTTAGGATGAATGAATGATTGTCTATGCTTCATTTCCATAAACGGTTGGAAGATAAATGAAAACTCTGTTATGGATCGTTTTCTGTACATTCTTTATCAGCCTCATAGCTTGGGTGGGGTCTTTGACCCTATTTGTCAGGGAGGAGCTGATGGACAAGATCCTGCTGGTCCTGGTGGCCTTATCGGCTGGAGGGCTGATGGGCGGAGCCTTCCTCCACCTGCTACCTGAAGCCATCTCTGAGGTCGGCAGTACGTCGTCAGCTACCTTCACCGTTTTCTCGTACCTTCTACTCGGCTTCTGCACATTCTTCATCCTCGAGCAGTTCATTAAGTGGTGCCACGATCATTACGGGATACACGAGAGAACGCCGGTTACTTACCTTGTCATATTCTCAGATCTGATCCACAACTTCATAGACGGATTGGTCATAGCCGGCTCCTTCATTATAGGCTTCGATGTGGGGGTCGTAACTACCGTCGCCATAGCGCGCGCGCGCAGCGTTGCACGAGATCCCCCAGGAGATAGGAGACTTCGGGGTCCTCGTATACGGCGGCTTTGATAAGAAGAGGGCTTTGATATGGAACTATGCCTCTGCTGTGACAGTCATCGTCGGCGGAGTAGCCGGATACTACCTCTCCAATCTCGTGATGGGCGCGGCCGTTCTTCTTTTACCCTTTGCGGCGGGCAACTTCATCTATATAGCCGCCTCTGACCTGATTCCTGAAATAAAACATGGTGAAAGGATAGGTAGGAATCTGGTGCACTTCTTTACATTCATAACAGGTATTTTATTCATGTTTGGAATAAAATTACTATAAAATAATTCACAATCATCATGAAAAAACTCAACAGATGACGCACGATATAAATATAGATAAAAATTAAATAGTAGAATAATTATCGCTCCTACTCTCATCTTCAGGTTTATTCTAGCTGGGTGCGTCCATCAGGGAATCATAAATGCCTTTGGAGAAACGAAAGAACAAGTTGAAGAAAAACGTCTCTCGCAATGGGCACTCCATATTGCTACCAAATCGGAAAGTGATATCGATCAGATGCATCTGAGATGAAAGAACGGCGAGTACGGAAGGCGGATCCCTGTTAAAGGAACGGCGAAGCAGCGAGGAAATAGTTCAACGAGTCCTTGTGATCAGACATCGAAGTTGGAACCATTATAGAGTAACTTGGCTTAAACCACATCTTCTGTTTTAATTTGGAAATTCCTGAACAACAAATGAGCGAATCTGTTTAAATACTCTTCAGCGTCTCCTATATTAAAGAGAGGATAGGATTTGAGCGGAAGGGGACGTGGAAGGGGAAGAGGTGGTGGAAGGCAGGGCATCGGAGGGCCAAGCGATTGCGTCTGTCCCAACTGTGGAACTAGGGTTCCCCACGCTAGAGGCGTCCCATGTTTAAACACCGTATGCCCAAAATGCGGTGCAAAAATGCTACCAGCCAACTAGGTTTTTCCGGTCTATGCTTTGCCGAATTCATTTTTTTTTAAAAGTTTAAAGTAAAATATAGTGAAGCGTTTTTATTGTTTTAATCGTATTTAATGGTTTTCAGATGCCCTTGTTCGTCTTAGACATCCACTATCAGTGGCGTCTTGTGGAGAGGCTTTGGATAAAGAACATTTGGCAAGTGTGATAGTCATTGAATGCTAATTTTAACATTATAGCGTCCGGTATAAACCGGGTCCAGTGAATGGCGAGTAAAAAAAACATTTCACGTAAGAATTTATTTAAAATCGATAATGAGACATCTATTCGACTCTCTCCAATCCGTCTTTCCTGGTTTTAATGTAGACTTTCCTTACACCCTCCTGTATGGCTATCTCAGCAAGCTCCATCATCTTCCTCCTTGAGGGGGGCTCTAACGCCTTGATCTCGGGGCTCAAGACTTCTCCCGTGTTGTCAAACTGCTGTAGGTAATAGACATCGCAGTGGTTTGTTATTTGCGAGGCTATCCTCCTCACGAACTCGTCTCCATCGGATATCGTAGGCGCAATGGTAGTCCTAGCCTCTATCGTCACGCCACGCTCCTCGCACATGTCAATTGTCCTCTTTATTCCTTCAACGACTGTTTTTCCGTCCACTCTGAGTCCGGCCACCCTCTTATAATCCTCTGGAATCATAGGAGCCTTAACGTCGAGGGCGACCCTGTCCACCAGGTCGGCCTTAAGGAGAGGCTCCATGCTGCTCGGTATGCTGCCGTTGGTGTCGATCATTAGTTTCAGGCCGAAGCCTTTGACAAGCTCTCCGGCCTCCATGAGCGCCTTGGGTTGGAGAAGAGGCTCGCCCCCTGTGAAAACGACTGCATCCAAGAGCTGTCTTCCGATCCGTATTCGTTCACCAATAAGCTCTATATCCACCTCCTCCCCCGATTCGAGGGGGATAAGGCCCGAGTTCTGGCAGTAGGGACACCGGAAGTTACAACCTGAAAAGAATATTACGAGGGAGACGTTCCCGTACCAGTCGACGGTTGACATGTCTACTATTCCGCCGATCCTCAATCATGGAGCCCCCTCGCCATGAAGATCGAAGTCCTCATCACTCGATGAAAATCAGGTTGGTTCAGGTCTTCTGATCTATGCATTCGCCACACGAGTTCGATCGCCATAGATTAGTCCCACACACTCTAGAGGCAGTCTTATCTATATTTACTCTGTACATGTAACATTTGAAGTAAAATGGCTACGCTGAGGACGCAAAACACAAAAATAAAGGCGTTGTCTATTTCCTGTAAGGATTGAACATGCCGATATTTGTTCTTCTCTCAACATTAACAGGCGAATGCAAGGAGAGGTTGAGGAACGAGCCGGAGATTCTCTTGGATATCTGTAATAAGATTATGGATTGTCACACAGATACCCTACCTCAATTAGCGACATTGGGACCGTATAACTTTGTCAATATCGTGGAGGTGGAGAGTGAGGAAGCCATCTACAGGATATCTGCGGAACTCAACTCGCAGGGAACCATAAAGACCACAGTTATGCCCGCCCTTCCTCTAAAGGAGTATTTATCTAAGATGAAAAAGACAGCGAGGATAAACTAATTTCATTCCCCATAGTAATATGGCTTCTCGATGTATCCATAAGCCTCGATAGCAGCTACGATAGCGCTTCCCACGGCGGTCCCGCACTGCCTACAGGGGGTTGTAGCCACATCGCCAGCAGCGAAAACTCCATCTATGTTCGTTCTCTGGCGGCTGTCCACGACTATGTACCCTCGCTCATCGAGTTCCAACCCAGCTTTCTTGGCAAGCTCGCTGTTCGGTATGCTCCCGATCTGCACGAAGGCACCATCGACGGTGGTCTCAATACACTTGCCAGTCTCGTTGTTGAACAATTCGACGCTCACGAGCCGTTCGTCGCCCTTGAACTTCTTTACTTCTGTGTTGTAAAGTATTTCCACCCCCTTTCCTATCAGCTTCTTAACAAGGGCGTTCTCTGCCCTAAGGGTTGAACTTCGATGGACAAGCTTTACGCTCGAAGCAATATTTGAGAGGTAAAAAGCGTCGATGGCTGCGGCGTTCCCGCCCCCGACGACCAGCACTGTCTTGTCCTTGAAAAGAGGACCATCACACAGAGCACAATAACTGATCCCTCTGCCCCGCAACCTATCCTCGCATGGCATCCCCAACTGTCTACGAAGGCATCCGGTCGCTATGATGATTGCCGAACAGGCGTATTCACCATTATCCGTTATAACACGCTTCTTTTCCTGGTTCAGGTAAAGATCTTTGACCCGCTCCATGATACGGATCTCGGCGCCTGATTTCTCACACTGATCCTTCAACCTCTCAGCGAGTTCAGAGCCACTGATCCCTTCTGGGAAGCCAGGGTAGTTCTCGACGACCGCGGCTTCTGCGATGCAACCTCCAGTCATCATCATCTCGAAGACTATCGTCTTGAGGCCGCTTCTGGCTCCATATATCCCAGCAGTTAAGCCAGCCGGGCCGCCTCCGATGACAATGAGGTCCCAGCTTTCATTGCTTGAGTGCATCTGAACTGGAGCGAGTGGGGTTGACTTCTGGGCCCGAAGAAGTCCACCATCGGTCTTTGACCATTCCATGAAATGCACCTGTAATGACTTATGAACTTCATAGCTATATAGTTTCATCCCGACCAATGTATACAGCTTAGAAAACATGATTGGGCAGAAAACGGTTGAGACCCTTATCTAATACCCTGGTCGACGCGTGAAAAGGGTAGTCCTGAACCTAATAGATAGGAAAACCTCTCATAATTATTCGACAAATGACATTTTATCTCACCTTTTATTCATTAAACACAAAGATCTGATATCTAGACCATTATTTACTTATGGGCAATAGAACATAAATTATATTACACATTTGGTGAGATGCAAATGGCCGGATTAGAACTGATAAAGATGAAGCTAAATTTGTCAATATCTTTGAGAGATATTTTTCTAGGTGAAAACACGGCCATACTAGCGGATATTCTGTCGCTTGCCGCTGATAGGGGCAGAATTTATTACGATGAGATTGAAATGAGAGAAGACTTGAAAGAGGATCTTTTACTTAAATTAGAGAAGGAAAGGATCTTAATCCCCTTCGAGACGTCTAAAACGATGGCTTGGGAGGACAGGTTGTTAACTTTCAAATCAGGGGAATTGTACGAGATGCCCCATGTAATAAGACATCTAATCAGAATTGCGATGGAAACAGGAGAATGGAATCCGAGTTGTGCCGTAAAAATGTGTCTGGAAGAGATCGGTGAAGCTGAACCAGAAAAGATTACAGCTTTATTCGAAAAAATTATAGAAAAAATTGAAACTAATATTTTAACGCCGGAGATCCTCTTGAAGAAGGCCGAGGAACTCGATCTAGAGCCCAAGATAGGACTGATCATAGCCGAATTGAAGAACGGAGGCATAATCAGCCCATGTTTGAGAAGACCCTCAAGCCTACGATACGAGATCAACCCATCTTTGATGAAAGGAAAACATCTTTACGCTTGAGAAGTTGTATCTTGGAATGTATAAAATCCACCGAAGGCATATAGATACCCGAGTCTATTCACACCTAATTGTTTAAAAATTCGTGAAATATGCGCGCAAAAGATAAGAAAAAATTTCTGAACTTCTGCTTTAAAACAACCATTTCATGAGATGGTACCAGACTATTTAGTGCGGTTATCGCTTGAGAAGATGCAGCTAAAGTATAGAAAATGTCATTTTTTTTATTCTCAAATTATGGCACGATGACAGGGATATCATATTTTTATATTTTTGCTGGTATTTAGTACTGAGATGGGAATCGAAGAAGACAAAGAGCTTGAAAGCATTAAAAGGCGTAAACTTGAAGAGCTGATGGGGAAGATCGCTGATAAAGCTCAAGGAAAAAAGCCGATTTTGAGCGACTCGGGTAAACCATGTGACTTGACCGATACGACCTTCACAAAGTTTGTGAAGGACAACCCCATGGCCGTGGTCGACGTCTGGGCTCCCTGGTGCGGTCCATGCCGCTTCGTCTCTCCCGTTGTGGAGGATATCGCCAGGGACTACACAGGCAGGATATCCTTTGGGAAGCTGAACGTAGATCAGAATCAGAAGATAGCAGCCCAGTATGGCATTACAAGCATACCAACCCTTCTAGTCTTCAGAAACGGCCAACTCGTGGATAGGATCATCGGTGCCATGCCCCGGGAAAGGTTGGAGCCGATGATAACCCGCCATATGTAGAATTAAAAGAAAGACACATTTTTATATTAAGGATAGAGAATTCAGAAAACTCCCTTTCATTTTTGACGCTTTCCCAGAAGCTTCGCTTTTAACACTCCCCTTACTCAAGAGCATGATCCGCGCGCGTGTACGAATCAGGGTATCGTGTCTTATATTGCTTGAAACGATCGATGATTTCAGTTTCACGTCTAAAATTCCTAAAAGGTCTCGCGATCAGGGCTTATTCTTAGATTTTTTAGCTGATTCAAAATACAGAAGTCAGCTTGTTCTAATAAGAAGTTGCACGAAAAAGATTTTTTAGATAGATAAAAGTCGAAGGAACATTTTTGGAGGGAGATGAAATAAGTACGATCTTCTCCCTCGAAAATGTTATTCTTTCAATGGCCGAGCCTGATTGGTTCTTTTTAGTTTACGCGAACTATAGAGGTTTATCATTCTGTTTACCGTATTGGATCAGCTTGAGAGCAAGATATGATAAAGCCTTTACAGTTTATGGTCCTGAGAGGTTAGCCAAGGGAAAGCAGTTAATCGAAGGCTCTATTTTTTCATATGTTAGTCGATAGATCCAGCTCTTGTGTACGTTTTCGTATGGATCAATTTGTATTACGTTGGAGTGCTTCTTCTCTTTTTACTGAATGGCCGTTAGGGCAGAATACGACTCCACCGTAAGCTTCGGAAGGAAACTCCTTGTATTGTTTCCATTCCTTGTCACATACAGGGCATTTCATATTAACAATGGTTGGATCAAACCATTGTACGTCAGCGTCTTTCGGTAATGGTTTAGCTCTTGCCTCATGTTTTAATTTGTTGAAATCTGCTAGTTCGTGTCTATTTTGATGCCAGATATATATTCCATGTTTTACGCAGCGGAAGATATCATATGGGAAGGTCAGCTCCTTGTCGCGCCAGTAGTGATTCCTGAAGTTTCTCATGTATGACCCGCAGAGCGGGCATTTCCCCTTATACATAAATATTATATTAGATTTATTTCGGTTTAAACTTTCGCTATTATTACAACTGTGAAGTTTTCAATAGGTACATTTCTGACATTTCATCATTTCCTGCTATTTATGGTCGTATGAAAAAGGTATCCTTCGTTTTTTGGCTGATAAAGCAATCGAAACTCTAGGATCTTCGGCCCCAAGCTGTCATCCTAAATATTTTCTGAGGGTGGAATAGCCTCGAGTGTCGGACTTTAGCTGGGGGTGATAGGGCTGAATGATCTGGGGCTGGACTAGACCAGTAGGATGGCACCTACACGCCACAGCACTTGGGGAAGGAACATCACCAATGTCCACTCCATCCCTGTTCATGTGGCGATTGTTGCGGATGAAGCCATAATGAACCGAATATAGGTTTTGAGGTTCTCCTTGCTGTAGCCGGGGAAGGTATCTCTCCATGTTCGGGCGGGTGCTGCCATATATTTAATACCCTTCGCAAGGATAATTTCATATATATAGAGTCACCTCGGACTTGATTCCCGAAATAAAACACGGAGAAAAAAATCGGTAGGAACCTAGTATCTTTCTTCACATTTTTAGCAGATATTTTACTGATACTTGGAATAAAATTATTATGAAATAATATATATAAGATTATAATGAAAAAAATAACTGTGTACGCAATGGTTAAACTAATGTTTTACATTTGTTAGTTTATCTTAGAAAAATGTAATGCATATAAATAATATAATTTATGCAAAAGGTTTTTAATTAAGATGATATTGACGAAAATGCATGTCACGTGCGGGGTGCGTCGGCTTTTATGCGGTTACCGGCGCTGGCGGATCTTTCTGACCAGGTGGTTGTGACACCCCGCCGCAATGCCATATAACCCCGCACGTGATAACATCGTACCCCTTATTATAAAATTTTTAGGCTAGGTTAAACATTTATTGTGGCGTGGTTTATACTTGTGGAAGCGGGAGTTTCATGACCGTTAAGAATGTCAGGATGGATATCAAGGAGCTGGATACGCAGCTAGCGAAGTTTAAGGGATTAAGGGTTGCGATAGGGCGTGTTATTGAAGAGGATTTAGAGGAGGCCTTAGGTCCTACACCCTTCCCCTCGATCACAGATCTCAGGGAATGGGACCGTAAACTCTTGAAGCGGTATCCGCCTTTTTATCTTCCTTTCTGCGATGTTTGCTGTCTATGCACATTTGGCAAATGTGATCTAAGTCAAGGGAAAAGAGGGGCGTGCGGTCTGGATATGGCCGCTCAACAGAGCCGCATCGTCCTTCTTGCCGCTTGCATAGGAGCCGCTACTCATAATGGGCACGCACGGCATCTCGTGCATCACCTGATTGAGAAATTTGGAGGAAACGCACCTCTCAACGTGGGCGGAGATGAGGTTGACATCGATGCCCCTGTATCCACCCTTGTAACAGGGATCAGACCCAAGACGCTCAGAGATCTTGAAGGTATATTAGATTACACCGAGGAACAGGTCACCCACCTCCTTTCTTGCTGTCATACCGGGATGGAAGGCAACAACATAGATTTTGAATCGAAGGTGTTGCACGCAGGGATGATAGACCAGGTGGGAATGGAGATTGCCGACCTGGCTCAGATTTCTGCATATAACTTTCCCAGAGCCGATCCAGAAGCCCCCCTGACCGAAATAGGGTGGGGGGTATGCGACACTTCGAAGCCCGTTATTCTCGTAATCGGTCACAACGTCCCCCCTGCAGCAGGAATCATTGATTATCTTCTCGAAAACCAGCTCTATGGGCAAGTAGAAGTTGCTGGAATATGTTGCACCGCCATAGATATGACGCGATACAACCCCGGGGCGAAGATCATCGGGCCAATATCTTGGCAGCTCAGGTTCATCAGGAGCGGGATACCCGATGTCATCGTCGTGGATGAACAGTGCATACGCACCAACCTTATCGAAGACGCACAGAAGATCGGAGCACCGTTCATCGCAGCCTCTGAAAAGAACTGTCAGGGATTAGAGGATAGGACAAATGACCCAGCAGATGAGATCGTAGATGATCTAGTAGAGGGAAGAGTCCCAGGGGTGCTGATACTCGATCCAGAAAAGGTGGGAGAGGTAACCTCAAGAGTAGCTGTAGAGATCGCCCCGAAAAGAAGGAGAAAAGGCATATTTCCAAGCATGGAGGAGATAGTCGAAGGATCCAAGCGCTGTCAGCGTTGTTTAGCGTGCCAGAGGGCATGTCCAAACAATCTCCCCATCCCAGAAGCTGTTCAAATGGCGGCTGAAGGAGATCTGAGCAAATTTGCCAGCTTGTATCAGGACTGTGTGGGATGTGCACGATGCGAAAGTGCCTGCCCAATAGACCTGCCGTTACACAGCTATATCATGAAGACCGCTGAAGGTAAAATGGCGGAAGAGAAATTCAAGATCCGGACGGGAAGAGGGGCAGTCCAGGACATCGAGATAAGGCGTGTGGGCGGACCAATAGTTCTGGGCGAGATACCGGGAGTCGTCGCATTAGTAGGATGCGCAAACTATCCCCATGGAGGAGAGGAAGTCGCTGAGATAGCTGAAGAGTTTGCTAAGAGAAACTTCATCGTTACGGCGACGGGATGCGCGGCCATGTCGATGGCGATGGTTAAGGATGAGGAGGGACTAACCCTCTACGAGAAGTATCCTGGGAGTTTCGACGCAGGTGGAGTACTGAACATAGGTTCATGCGTCTCCAACCCACACATAGCGGGAGCCGCTATCAAGATAGCTAGGATCTTCGCAAAGAGAAACCTTAGAGCCAACTACGAGGAGATAGCCGATTACATCCACAACAGGGTCGGCGCAGTAGGCGTAGCATGGGGGGCCATGTCGCAGAAGGCAGCCTCCATCGCCAGCGGGTTCTGGCGCCTCGGGATACCCGTCATAGTGGGGCCGCATGGCATCAAGTATCGTCGTATGCTCCTGGGAAGAAGAGAGCGCGAAGAGGATTGGTATGTCTACGATGCGCGCACAGGCGATAAGATCTATGTAGGACCCGTACCGGAGCATCTTTTCTACGCAGCCGAGACGAAGGAGGAAGCAATGGTACTCATAGCCAAGCTCGCCATGAGGGCTAACGACACCACGAAAGGAAGAGCGATAAAGCTCACACACTGGATAGACCTCCATCGACGACTGTACGGAACCATGCCTGAAGATATCGATCTTTATGTTAGGAGGAAAGCGGATATCCCTATCACCATGAGGGATGAAATCTTGAAGATCCTAGAGGAGAAGGGTTGGCAAGAGAGAGAGATCCCGGACCCGACTTTACTTAAGAGAATGCTGAGAACGAGGGCTGATTGATATGAGGACCACCGAATCCTGGCAAACAGCTGAAATACCCGGTCCAAAAAGGGCTTTCGTGATATCGAAGCCCAAGATCGTATCGTCTATGATTAAAAGGTCAGAAAAGCCATTGCTCGTCGTCGGCCACGAATCCCTTGAGGAAGTGTTAGAAAAGAAGCTTATAGACTACACCGTATCGATGGCTGAAGTGGGAGAGATACCCATTGTTGCTACTGCGCATATTATTGGTGAATTCAAAGAAAGAGGGTATAACACTGCAGCTTCGATGTCCCTCATAGAGATCGGTGAGAGGCTCAGGGATCCAAATTGGACGGGGCTAACTGGAGAGGGGCAGTACGACCTCGTTTTGATGATGGGCTTTCCCTATTATATGAGTTGGCTAGTTTTATCAGGGCTCAAACATTTTGCGCTGCGCGGCGATAAATATTTGACGACTATCTCTCTCGATAGATACTATCAGCCTAATGCTTCATGGTCGTTGCCTAACCTTTCAAAGGAAGACTGGAAGGAAACCATGTTGAGTATTGTAAGTGAACTAGAGGGAAAATGAGATGTCATTCGAAGACATACCGGTGGATGTAGGCGTTATCTACGAGGGCGAGAGGATCAGATGGCCTAATACCTATGTCGAATTGGGCGGCCCTAG
>JGI2171J19970_10000479_pt1 | contig 21245 bp, 30 predicted proteins | sample DeeMarSWOR324_28_FD_19970 | JGI IMG/M metagenome (IMG submission 19970) | reverse complement strand
TGCTTACTGGACGGACGAGAGGCGGGCCTTCTTTACACACGCAACCTTCTGCATATGGGAAAGCGGCGAAGCAGCCGCTTTTAGTCAAGAACTCTGCGACGCTCACGACTTCTTCGCCACTCAAGCAAGACTTGTCTTTCTCCGCCCGTGATACGTTTATTATCCTGTTTCACCAGTTATTCTTGAAGTCTGATGGCGCCATCTAAACGAATTCCATCTCTGACTCTTGCAGTTCCTGCCTCCTTAACGTCGGACATGCCGCATTTACGGGAGAAAACGTTTAAGGTAGGCTTAATTGGCAGGGCCGCTGCCGTTTTCCGAGTGGACCAGATACTCGTGTTTCCCGACCGACCCGATAAAGACCAGTCAAGGGACTTGGATTTCCTCCACACCATCCTTTCCTACATGGATACCCCGCAATACCTTAGACGATATCTGTTTCCCCTCACCCCCTCCTTAAAATACGCTGGCGTCCTGCCGCCTCTAAGGACACCGCATCATCCCGTCTCCAAGAAGGTTGGAGATTTGCAGCCGGGCCATTTTAGAGAAGGCGTGGTGGTGAGGACGGATAACTCGGCGTCGTTCGTCGATATCGGTGTGGACAAATTGGCCGTTCTCCGGGGAGAGCGGGTTCCCCCCCAATCCAGGTTAACCGCCAAAACGCTCCGTCTTATCCGGGGCGTTCCCGAGATTTCCTTGGTGAACAGGGAAGAGATAAACATATATTGGGGCTATGGCGTTACTGTTTCAAACCTCTCGCTTGGACGAGTGATTAACCGCGGAAGCTACGACTTCGTGGTTATGACGTCAAGGCGTGGAAAATCCTTACCCAGCGTTCTTGGTACGCTCAAGAATCGGTGGAGAAGCGCTCGGAGGGCACTCGTCGCCTTCGGCTCGCCTAAGGAGGGGTTGACCGCAATCTTAAAAAGAGAAAAAACAAACATACGCGACGTCGCTGACGTAATCATCAACACCATCCCCCGACAAGGAACCGAAACGGTTCGAACCGAAGAGGCCGTTTACGCCACCCTAGCACTTCTTAACACAATAACCTGAAGATGTGAGGAGATGAAAAATGGGACGACGAAGAACAAAAGCCCCGCGACACGGGTCCCTGGCCTATCTGCCCAGAAAACGGGCTAAACATCCAACAGGACGGGTTCGGTATTGGCCCGACGTCAACCTCGCCTCCCCTGGGTTAATAGGGTTTTCTGGCTACAAGGTCGGGATGAATTACGTGTATCTCTTGGACGAAGCTCGAGGCTCCCCAAACTATGGGCAAGAGATCATAGTGCCCGTTACAATCATCGAGGCGCCTCCCCTGCTCGTCGGCGGATTCAGAGCGTACTCCCCGACAGATATCGGGTCCAAAGCCTTCACGGAAGTCTGGGCGACAGAGCTTCCGAAAGACGCTGAACGATCACCTTCAAAACCCAAGAACCCCCCCACATCCCTTCAGAAACTCGAAGAATCCGTAACCGAGATGTCCGAGTTTCGGGCCATTCTCTTCACCCAGCCCCACTTGGCCCATGTCCCTCAGAAAAAACCCGAAGTTTTTGAAGTGAAAGTTTGTGGCGGAACAAGGGAAGACCAACTGAACTATTTAGCAGGAATCTTAGGCAAGGCGGTTCAGGTCTCNGACGTCTTCAAGGCAGGCCAATTCGTCGACGTAATCGCCGTCACGAAAGGAAAAGGCGTTCAGGGACCCGTTAAACGATGGGGCGTGAAAAAGCGCCGTCACAAGGCTAGAAAGACGGTCAGAGGAATAGCCACCCTCGGCCCCTGGAGTCCTCACTACGTCATGTATACGGTTCCCCGTGCGGGACAGATGGGCTTTCACCAACGAACTGAGCGAAATAAACGCATCCTCAAGATCAATTCGAACGGTGAAGACATCAATCCCAAAGGCGGCTTTCCCCACTACGGCATAGTCAAAAGCTCAAACATCTTTCTCAAGGGAAGCGTTCCAGGCCCCCCAAAGAGAATGCTTAAACTTCGATACGCCGATCATCCCCCCCACCTCACCGAAGAACAGATCAAGATCACCTATACTGACCTTCAAACAGCCCCATCGCCGTAGAATAGGAGGTATGAAGCGTTGACACAGGTTCAAGCCTACGATTTAGATGGAAACCCGACGGATCGCGTTCCCTTGCCAAGACTGTTCGAAACACCCATCAGGCCGGACGTGATTAAAAAGGCCGTGCTAACCCAACAATCCCATCGCTATCAGCCGCAAGGCCGTGACCCCATGGCGGGGAAGCGGACGTCAGCCGAGTCCTTAGGTACGGGGCTTGGTATAGCACGGATGGCGAGGGTGAAAGGCAGTCAACACCCCAAAGCGCGGCAAGCGGCCTTCGTTCCCAGCGCTGTTGGTGGACGGCGTACCCACCCCCCAAGCGCCGAAAAACGGATTTACCAGCGGATTAATAAAAACGAGAGACGCNTGGCCATTCGCTCAGCTATCGCTGCCACATCACGGAAGAGCCTTGTGGCGTCGCGGGGACACCTCGTGGAAGAGGTTCCCAGTCTTCCTCTAGTTGTATCTGACGCCATTCAAGAAATCAAGACGTCAAAGGAGGCAAAGGCTGTCTTTGCAAAACTAGGCCTTCTACCCGACGTTTTGCGGGCGAAAAAGAGCCTTAAAATCAGGGCGGGAAAGGGAACCATGCGGGGCAGGCGGAAGAGGCACGGCGTCGGCCCCTTATTTGTCGTCGACGAGGACAAGGGACTAAAGAACGCAGTAAACAACTTCTTGGGAATGGATGTTGTGAAAGTCGATGAGTTAAGTGCAGAACTGCTTGCACCTGGAACCAGCATCGGGAGATTGACTATATGGGCGGTTTCAGCCTTCAACAAACTAGATGAAGTATTCGTTTAACAGGAAAGGGGAGCACTAAACAATGAAAAATGAAACGGTTCTTTTATATCCCCTGATGACTGAAGATGCTGTAGCGCTTATCGAGCGGGATAACAAGTTAACGTTCATCGTGAACCTAAAGGCCAATAAACCCGACATCAAACGAGCCTTCGAAGAATTATATGAAGTAAACGTAGCCAGAATCAACACGTTGATAACGCCAAAGGGCTTGAAAAAGGCGTATGTCACACTCAAGCCAGACAACCGGGCGTCAGACCTAGCCATAAAACTTGGCATCTTCTAACCTGGGGTTGAAGTATACCAATGGGTAAAAAAATTCGAGTTCAAAGACGGGGACGAGGTAGTTCAACGTTCAGAGCCTCCACCCATAAACGAGTAGCACCAAGCCAATACTTACCTTCAAACGCGGTGAACCAAGAAGAACCGCAAAAAGCTGTTATCGAAGAATTACTCCATGAGCCCGGTCGAGGCTCGCCCTTACTCAAAGCTCGGACCCAAAACGAAGTCCTCCACTTAGTAGCCCCCGAAGGCGTGTTTGTTGGACAGGAATTGCAATTTGGAGAAACCGCTCAACTGGCCATTGGAAACGTTCTCCCGCTGAAAGAAGTTCCCTCAGGCACCCTTGTGTGCAACCTCGAGTTATCCCCTGGCGACGGAGGAAAGGTAGCCAAAGCCTCAGGAACCTATGCAACCGTGGTGGCGCACACCCCTGAAGGAGTCCAAGTTAAGCTTCCCTCAAAGAAAGCTGTTTACCTGAATCCCCAATGTCGAGCGACCGTCGGCGTGATCTCTGGAGCTGGCAGAACGAGCAAACCCTTCGCTAAGGCTGGGAAGCGTGGTCATTGGATGTCTTCAAAGGGCAAGATATATCCGAGAACGAAGGGCGTTGCCATGGTTCCTGCGTCACACCCCCATGGCGGTGGCGCCCATAAGTCCTCGTCGTTGAGGCCAACGACTGTTTCAAAAACGGCTCCTCCTGGAGCCAAGGTGGGTTTAATAGCCGCCAGACAGACCGGTCGAAAGAAAAGAAGGAGATAAGTTACAGGCCTCCCCTCTTCCGCTTCAGCCCTTTCAATGAACACCAACCTTTTTATCGGACTTGAGTCACAAAGAAGGTGATTAACCACTTACTTCTCTTAATAGGGAAAAACCTTGGCAGAGCCAGTTACCAAGTTAGAAGACATCCCTGGAGTGGGGCCAGCGATAGCCCAGAAACTTCGCTCCACAGGCTTCCACACCGTAGAATCCATCGCGGTGGCCTCAAGTAGAGAGCTGGCTGAAACGACGGGCGTCAGCGAAGAGAGGGCTAAGGACTTCTCGAAGAGAGCGAGAGAAATGCTTAATCTCCGCTTTCTAACTGCCGAAGAACTTTTACAGCGTCGACAAAACATCGAGAGATTGACAACAGGCTGTAAGTCCTTAGACGATCTCCTCGGTGGAGGCGTGGAAACTCAGGGTGTTCTCGAGTTAATCGGACAGTATGGCGTAGGAAAGACGCAGATCTGTCACGTTGCCTGCATTTTAGTGCAGTTGCCCGCGGAAAACGGGGGATTGGGCGGATCGGCCCTTTACATCGACACAGAGGGGACCTTTCGACCGGAGCGAATCATGCAAATCGCTCAAGCAAGAGAGATTTCCACGGACAACATTCTCAAAAACATTATTGTGGCCCGAGCGTTTAACAGCGACCATCAAATCCTCATCGTAGAAAAACTCGACGAGATAATTAAAGAAAAAAACATTAAACTCGTCATCGTGGACTCCATTATCAGCCACTTTCGCGCAGAGTACTTAGGTCGCGAATCCCTCCCAGCGCGCCAGCAGCGATTGAATCAGCATTTACACAGACTTCTCAGGATGGCNGAAGTCTTTAACCTCCCCGTCATTGTGACCAACCAAGTAGTTGCCTCTCCAGACGCCTTTTTCGGGCCTCCCACTAAGCCCGCGGGAGGACATGTCCTCGCGCACCTCAGCACAAACAGAGTCTTTCTAAGGAAAGGCAGGAAATCCACGAGAATCGCAAGGATTATTGACAGTCCATATCTTCCAGAAGGAGAATGCGTCTTCAAAATCACCGAAAAAGGCATAGAAGACGTTCCAAAATAGCGCAAAGAACACAAGGACAAACCTTTAATAAAAGGACGGAGCAAGGTAAGGCATGCCAAAGGAATTCACCTATCGGGGTTTCACCCTCAACGAATTGCAACAGATGTCGATGGATGACTTCATCCGCACCCTTCCTTCACGACAAAGGCGGTCGCTGCTCAGAGGATTACCCAACGAACAACGAATCTTCATCGAAAAACTGAGGAAGGCAACGCAAGAATCGAAAAAAGACAAAGCCGTCGTAAAAACCCACTGCAGGGACATCGTGATTCTTCCCGAAATGGTGGGCGTCACCATTCAACTGTACAACGGCAGAGAATTCTCGACTATCGAAATTACGCCTCAAAAGATCGGACACTTCTTAGGCGAATACGCCCTTACCAACAAGAAAGTGGTTCATGGAACCCCCGGCATAGGCGCCTCAAAATCCAGCATGTACGTGCCCTTAAAATAATCCCCAACACGCCTCAAATAATCCGGTTAATCGAGCTTATATTCCAGAACGCATATCGAAGCCTTAGCATTTCCTCCTCAATAGAGTTATCTTTCACTGTTTTTCGGCCGCTATCGATGGAACTGTAGCCTTTAAGAAATTGATTTGACCTCAGAAGCACATTCAATGGTGCACTTACTTAGTTGTCCCTTATTGAGACGTGCTTAGACACGAAGCTGAACTACGCTAAAAATTCTCTAGGTCTTTTAAATAGCCGTTACTCTTTAACCAAGCTACTTGGTTTCTCCTATAACGATATGTGATGTCTCCGCGCTTATCCGACTGAAAGTCCCACGGCGCGACGATGACAACGTCGTTGATCCGTATCCACGTTCTTCGCTTCATCTTTCCCCGAATCCTACAAAGCCGGGTGAAGCCGTCTAGACATCTGACCATAATCCGATCATAACCAAGCAGCTTTTCAGCGATCCCTAACACTTCGTAATCTTCGGGTAGACGGGGCTTGATTTCCGACTCGCTGATGACCTTCCTTTTACCCAAACGCCTTCACCTTAACGTGGAAAGCACACGGTTAGTGCTTAAAAACGCTAATAGAATGAAGATGCTGCTGTTCCAAAAAAATGTAGCTGTCCCTTATAAAGAGTTCTAAACGTATCCCATCCTTTGTGTATTCAGTGCTCAGCCTATCATTCTTAGACCTTATCCCTCTTATGGAGTAAAGCGAAGACAGATTGTAGCCCGTGAATGCTACGGACGAAGGGGAAGGCAGTGAAAGATTAGTTAGGCAATCGGATATTGCGCCTGCAGTGAAGACCTGTTACACAACACTTCTTCTCAGAAACATTACACGCGATTCGGAGTCCTTGAATACCTTAGCACACAATCGTCGGCTCTTTCCTCTTCGTTTGCTTTAGCAATACTACTTTTTGACATAGTTACGTAAACACAAGCGTAAATCATAGCTACGTCATCAGAGACTTAGCTTTAGTTCAAAGACAAGGCGTGTTTTCACTTCAAAGGTGGCGAAAAGCGGAATACTCCAGTAAATCCTCTCCCCAGATAACCACTCCATGACAAACTATGCAACCCAAAGCATAGTCACTGTCGGTCTTAGGCTTCACTCACACTCTGTAACCTAAAGGAATATCACTAAAAAACGAGGGATAAAAACCGTCTTTTTCCTTGTTTGATATCTGTGTGACACGCAAAAAGTTTAATAACTTTGCCTTCTGTTTTTTTGGCAAAATACGGGTGTTACCAATGCCAAAGAGGGGATATTCGGCGACACGTAGCCTCGGTGAAGGGGTGAAAGCCAGTGGGAGAAACCTGAGGATCTCGCCGAAAGCGGCCAGAGAAATCTGCACGGCGATAAGGCACATGAAGCTAGATGAGGCGAGAACGTATCTCCAAGATGTGATAGATATGAAACGACCCGTTCCATACCGTCGCTATAAGAAAGAAGTCCCCCATAAGGCAGGATTGGATGGGTGGTACGCCGGTCGATACCCCGTTAAAGCTTCAAAAGAAATATTAAAGGTAATCAACAGCCTAGAGGCAAATTGTGAGGATCAAGGCCTCGACGTTGAACGGCTTAAGATAGTCCACGCCGCTGCACAGAAGGGCAGGGTTCTTAAGAGATTTATTCCTCGAGCCTTCGGAAGGTCTTCGCCTCATTATGATTGCTTTTGTCACGTAGAAGTGTTTGCTGAAGAAGTGTAGAGTGAACTTCATGTCTGTTATAAAAAATTTCATCAATGACTCAATTCGAGAATTGGAAATATACGATTTCCTCTCAGAGGAGTTGAAACGGTCTGGGTTTGGTGGAGCTGAGATCACCCGAACCCCTCTTGGCACTAGAATAATTATTTACGCCATGAAGCCTGGAATTGTCATCGGTAGGCGGGGAACGAATATACGTAGCTTAACCCGAATTCTTGAAGAAAAATTCAAACTTTTTAATCCTCAAATAGCGGTTTCCGAGGTTGAAGTTCCCGAACTTGATCCTTCGATAATGGCGTCGCGCATCGCAGAGGCGCTGCAGCGGGGTGTTCACTTCAGAAGGACGGGGTTCTGGGCGTTAAATCAAATTATGCGGGCAGGAGCTATTGGGTGCGAAATCATAATCAAAGGGAAATTGACGAGTCGTAGACATCGGTATGAAAAATATCGCCAGGGGTATATTCCTCGGGTAGGCGATCCTGCCCTTAAGAACGTAAAGAGGGCCGCGACCTCTGTTAAGATGAGGCCGGGGCTTCTCGGGATAAAAGTAAGTATCGTCCCGTCCAACGTTACGTTTCCCGATCAAATTGACGTCAAGGCCCCCATCACGGAGGAGCCTCCAAGCGGAGAAGAGTCTTTACCTGTTTCTGCAACGGTAAAGGCAGACGAGTAGGGGAGGAGATGTTTCTTGCCCTTTATCCGGTTGAAGACTATCCGTGACATGGATTCAGGTGAACGGGAAGCCAAACTGCGAGAGCTTCAAGTGGAGCTCTCAAAGCTTAGAGCTCTGATCAGGGCTGGTGGCTCTTTGGAGAATCCTTCGAGGGTTAAGGAACTTCGGAAGGCAGTTGCGCGGATACTGACTATTCAACGCGAAGAAAAGGCTGAACGGGAAGGGAAACGCTAGCGATGACGCCTCTGAACCACCGTAATATCGGTCGCCACGAACTAATTGGTCTTCAAGTAGTTGTGGAAAGTGAACGATGTGCAGCGTATTCCCAGATTAAAGGACGGGTGGTCGATGAAACAAAGAACACGATTGTAGTGTTCGACGGGGCAAAAAAAACGCGTATTCCCAAGGGAGCCGTCGACTTCAGCTTTACCCTCCCCGATAACTCAACCCTTTTCCTCAAGGGGAAGAAGATAATAGGCAGACCCGAAGATAGAATGAAAATGCGCAGGAGGAACGAGCGTTAAGCAATATCGGTATACCTGTAAAGCCGCCACAGAGAAGCTGTGACGACCTCTTCTGTCCCTTCCACGGTAAACTGTCAGTGAGAGGAAGAATCTTAGACGGAGTTGTAGTAAGTGACCACATGAAAGGAACGGTTGTGGTCAGACGAGACTATCATCATTATGTACCTAAATACTTAAGGTATGAACGGCGGCACAGCCGTGTAATGGCGCATAATCCGCCTTGCATCGACGCTCAAGTCGCTGATAAAGTGAAGATCATGGAATGTCGTCCCATAAGTAAAGCCGTCTCCTTCGTGGTGATCGAGAAAACGGAGGATAAACAAAACATTTAGAAGGGTGAAAACATTTGTCCAAGTCTCGTGCTGTAAGTGCTAGGGGCGTGATCGAGTATCGTCCTCATATCGCGAAGGGCCTTCAAGTGGGCTCAATGATAACTTGCGCCGATAACACTGGCGCCAAACGGCTTCGTATCGTTAATGTTGTTGGCTACAAGGGGCGGCTGAGGCGGGTTCCATTGGGCGGCGTGGGGGATAAGGTCCTAGTATCGGTTAGGAAGGGTAGCCCAAATCTGCGGAAACAGGTGCTCCCCGCAATCATAGTCCGACAGAGAAAACCGTACCGACGGGCGGACGGAATGTGGGTTCAGTTTGAGGATAACGCTGCCGTCATTATTACCCCCGAAGGCGAACTACGTGGATCAGAGATTAGGGGCCCCGTCGCTAAAGAAGCAGCTGAAAGATGGCCTCGGGTAGCAGGCTCAGCCAGTATAATCTTGTGAAACGTGGGGGAATACTGAAGTGAATGGACGTTTAAGACGGCTCAAAAGAGGGAGAACGCGGGTTTCAGCCATGTTGTCTAAGGAGCTTGTGGACGAATACAACGTGCGCTCCATGCAGGTTAGAAAAGGCGACACGGTCCAAGTCCTACGAGGGAACTTTAAAGGAGTTGAAGGAGAAGTTACTAAAGTCGATTCTAAGGGGGCCTGTATCCATGTTGAGGGAGCAACAAGGGAGAAGGCTGACGGAACGGTCGTGTTTGCATCCATCCATTCCTCTAAAGTCGCTATAAAGAAACTGAGCTTGGACGATCCTCGAAGAAAAGACGTCCTCGAGCGACGAACAAGCACGAAACGTGTGGTATGAAAGTAGCAGGTTAAAGTAGGAGAGACGCGTATGGGACGAAAAGGAGGAAAGAGTCATCTTAAAAGGCTTCCAGCACCAGCCTTATGGCCAATTCATCGAAAAGCGTTTAAGTGGGTTGTAAGACCGAGACCCGGCCCCCATAACATGGATCAATGCCTGCCTCTTCTCTTGATTGTCAGAGACATGCTCAAACTGGCTAAGACTCGTCGGGAAGTTAAACTCATGCTTTCGGAAGGAAGAGTAAAGGTCGATGGACAGGTTAGAAGGGATGATGATTACCCCGTAGGCTTAATGGATGTCCTAGAGATACCCCTATTAAAAAAGGCTTACCGCGTTCTTCCAGTACCTAGGAAGGGCCTGATTTTACACCCCATACTCGGTGATGAGTGGGAATACAAGCTCTGTCAGATAGTAAATAAGACCACCATCAAGGGGGGCCATCTGCAGCTTAATCTGAATGATGGGCGAAACCTCCTCCTGAAAGTCGTGGACCCCCAAAACCCCGTGGAAGACGTGTATGCGACTCATGGAACCCTTAAAATCCAGCTTCCTGATGCCGAGATTTCCGATTACTTGCCTCTTGAAGAAGGGGCTTTAGCCGTGATAACTGGAGGAAAAAACATCGGATGCTGGGGAGAAGTCGAGGCAATCGAGAGAATGGAAGGCCCGCACTTGCCAATAATCACCTTGAAGGCGGAGGGAGGAGATCGCTTTAAAACGGTCATAAACAAGGTCTTTGTCATCGGAAAGGGGATGCCTTGGATTTCAATGCCTGAGGTCGAGGCGTCATGAGCCAACTGAAAAAAGGGCAGCCGTCCCTTAACCCGATGCTGAGGCCGAGACTCGAGAAAGTGGTTCTCAACATATCTGTCGGCAAGTCCGGTGAACCCCTCCAGCGGGCGGTCAGGATTCTGGAGCAATTAAGCGGTCAGACCCCTAGCCAGAGAAAGGCCAAGAAAAGTATTCGAGACTGGGGAATCCACCGAAATGAGCCGATTGCATGCCTTGTCACGCTCAGAGGCGAGGCCGCGGTAGACTTTTTAAAGAAGGCGTTTGACAGTGTGGGGAATAGACTTGGCGACTCCTGCTTCGATCTTAACGGTAACTTTGCCTTCGGAATTAGGAAACATATAGATCTTCCAGGCGTCCGATACGATCCTGAATTAGGGATATTGGGGATGGATGTCTGCGTCGCCATGGGAAAGCCTGGCTACCGCGTGAAGAGACGGCGTCTCGCCAGAGCTAGGGTGGGGAAAAGGCAAAAGCTAACCCGCGAAGAGGCAATTAAACACATTCGGGAAGACTTTGGAGTAGAAATTCTGGGAGAATGAGCTACATGTTTGCAAAATCGGTCGAAAAGCGGCGTCTCAACAAGCAGTGGTGAAGCCCGTCAATCAGTGAACATGCTCTATGAAGAGGGACTTGGTCTTTGGTTAAAACAATACTGGCTCAAGAATTCGTTGAAATACCCAGCGATGTGGAGGCTAAAGTTACCGATAATAAAGTGCTCGTGAAAGGGCCTTTAGGTGAGCTTACACGGGATTTCTCCCATGCCCGTGTATTAATCAGGCTTGAAGACGGACGGTTAATCGTCGAAGCAGCTTGGCCCAACAAAAAAAGGGCAGCTACCGTCGGGACAATAAGATCCCACATACAAAACATGATGACAGGTGTTGTAAAAGGCTTCACAGTCAAGTTAAAAATAGTCTTCGCCCATTTCCCGATGGCTGTTAAGATTCTGGACGACAGGGTAGTCATCGAGAATTTTACGGGAGAACGACGGCCACGAATGGCACGCATCCATGGCGATGTAAAAATTCAGGTGGACGGAGACGATATTATCCTTCAAGGAATCGATCTTGAGGAGGTTACTCAGACCGCAGCAAATATTCAGCGAGCAACATACATTAAGAAAAAGGATCCAAGAGTTTTTCTTGATGGCATATACGTTTTTGAAAAGAACGAGGGGACATAATGATGCAAGCAGACGAAGAAGGCGTCACGCCAGAACGCGAGTTGGAGGAGCGGCTTCCTAAACCTCGAAAAACCACCAGAAAACTCGGGAAAATGCTCTCCCTTCGAGAAACTTTAAAACGGAAAAAGCCTGCTTTCAACCGCCAAGAGAGTTGGCGCTTTATACGAGTGAAGTCGTCGTGGAGGAAGCCTAAGGGTATTGACAGTAAGATGCGAGTAAAGACGAAAGGATGGCCTAAATCTGTAGATGTCGGCTATCGAACGCTCAAACGCGTTCGTGGCTTGCACCCCTCAGGCTTTGAAGAAATACTTGTCCACAACGTACGGGATCTTGAGGGAATTACGCCCAGTCAAGCGGTGAGAATCAGTCACACCGTGGGAGAGAGGAAAAGAGCTGACATCGTGGGAAGGGCCGAGGAATTACAGATTGTTGTCCTTAACAAGAGGGTGAGGAGTATTGACGCTTACTAATCAGAAAAGGCTCGCAGCCGACATAATGAAGATCGGCAAGACTCGAGTTTGGATTGATCCAGAACGAATTGAAGACGTTGAAGAAGTGATTACTCGAGAGGAAATTCGCCGATTAATCCATGACGGTGTTATACAGGCACTCCCCCAGAAAGGCGTTAGCAGAGCAAGGGCGCGGATTCATCACCTAAAGCGGAAAAAAGGCCTTAGAAGTGGGTCTGGAAGTAGAAAAGGAGGTAAAACGTCGAAGATTTCTAAAAAGGAAACGTGGGGAATGAGAATAAAAGCCGTCAGAAAGCATTTGAAGCAGCTTGTCGATAACCGGACGTTACAGCGACATACTTATCGTCGTCTTTATCTCCTGGCTAAAGGAGGCGTCTTCGAGAACGTTGGACAAGTCGATAAATACATTGAAACTCATCGATTAGCAAGGAGGCGGTCTCTTGGGTAAAGGTCCGAGATATCGTGTTACATTTAGACGCCGAAGAAAGAATAAAACTGATTATCGAAAGCGGAAAATCTTGGTTACCTCCAAGACCCCCCGCTTCACAGTGAGGGGCTCTCTCAAGAACATGAGCACTCAAGTATTTAACGCCCATGCTAAGGGAGATATAACCCTTACAACAGCCAATTCGAGAGACCTCGCAGAATACGGTTGGCAGGCTCCTTGCGGAAACATCCCCGCGGCCTATTTAACAGGCTTACTCATGGGCTTCAAGGCTCAATCCACAGGAATTAAGCACGTGAACCCCGACATTGGCTTAAGACGGGCGTCACTTGGCTCTCGCGTGTTTGCCGCGATAAAAGGCGCTGTAGACTCTGGCCTCGCTGTTCCATGCGGAGACGTCCTGCCAGATGAGTCAAGAATAAAAGGTGAGCACATAGCGTCCTACGCGCGGCGACTTGCGGAAGCTGATCCAGACCTCTATAAACGACGATTTTCCAAGTACCTGTCAAAGAACCTACCTCCTGAACAATTACCCAGCCACTTCACTGAAGTCAAGTCCAATATCCTTCACAAATTTAAGCAGGGTGTGTAACGAAAATGTCTAGATACAGAGAACGCGACAAAGAATGGTTTCCCCGGACTTCCCTCGGTAAAATGGTTCAAGAAGGTAGACTAACCTCCCTTAACGAGATTTTTATTCAGGGCTACAAAATCCAGGAGACCGAAATAATTGACGCCCTACTTCCCAACCTACAGCAAGAAGTGTTAGACATTAATCTGGTGCAAAAACAGACCGACGCAGGAGAGAAATCCAGGTTTAAAGCCCTGGTCATCGTCGGAAACTATGAAGGCTTCTTCGGCTTAGGCGTTGGAAAGGCCAAACAGGTCAGAGAAGCCATTCAAAAGGCTACCTTGGACGCAAAACTTAACGTAGTTCCCGTTAAACGAGGATGCGGTAGCTGGGAATGCGGATGCGGTGAGCCTCACACTATTCCCTTTCAAGTCTCAGGTAAATGTGGGAGTGTCCGAATCCACTTGCTTCCTGCTCCAAAAGGCTTAGGAATTGTGGCGGGGAATGTTGCGAAAACCATAATCTCCTTTGTCGGCATCAAGGATTGTTGGACAAGAAGTTTTGGATCGACTAGAACCGCCCTCTCCTTCGCCTACGCTACCTACGACGCCCTGAAGAACACCTATCGCATGGTCTCGCCATCTGATTGGACGGGGTGAAGAAATTGCCTGAAAAGGAGAAATGCTTAGCCGTTCTCCGTCTCCGCGGAAGCGTCAACATTGCACGGGAGCTGGAACAGGTCTTTCACCTCCTGCACTTAAACCGTAAAAACCATTTGACCCTGATGAAGGCACACCCCTCGAACATGGGCATGATTCGTAGGATAAAGGATTATGCGACGTGGGGAGAAGTGACACACGAAACGATTTCTAACCTGATTGAAAAGCGAGGACGTCTCAAAGGAAACCAGAGGTTAACGGATGACAAAGTTAAGGAAAAACTTGGCTACCCTTCAATTGAGCAGCTGGCCAACGCAATCTACACGTTACAGACCGATCTCTGGAAGATCCCTGGCCTCAAACCCATATTCCGCTTACACCCGCCGAAGGGCGGGTTCCACGGATCCATTAAGAAACCCTATCCAAAAGGCGAATTAGGCTATCGGGGCGATAAAATAAACGATCTCCTTGCAAAAATGATTTAACCAGACTCTTATACATAAAGACGGGGGAAACTCAATGCCCGGGCGGTTCCTGAACTTCTTCAAACCGGTCAGTCTTATCATGCCTGAGGTTAAAGCCCCAGACAAACGAGTTAGCTTCAACGAAAAACTTGTCTGGACGGGTTTAGTCTTAGTTGTTTACCTCATCATGACAGAAATCCCCCTCTACGGTGCTGTCCCCGGCGGCTATACCGACCCTTACTACTACATGAGGATTATCTTCGCTTCTAACCGGGGCTCNCTGATGGAACTCGGGATTCAACCCATCGTTACCGCTGGAATGATCATCCAGCTTCTCAGCGGCTCCGGCCTCATCGCAGTNGATCGCTCCAACCCCGAAGATCGATCCTTGATGTCTGGGGTGACCAAGTTCTTTTCCATCATCATGACAACCTTCATCGCCATTGCGTATCTCGTCGGAGGAGCCTACGGCAGTGACCTCTCCCTCGAAACAAGCCTCATCATATTCCTACAACTCCTCTTCGCCGGGATAGTCCTGATCCTCCTCGACGAGCTTCTACAAAAGGGGTGGGGCTTCGGAAGCGGTATAAGCCTGTTCATAGCCGTGGGTGTGGCTCAAAAAATAGTGTGGAACACCTTTTCTCCTCTACCGTTTCCAGCCGAGGAAGAAGCTGGTAAAAGCACTGGCGCCGTAATCGCCTATATCCAATCCCTGTTTAACGGCGAAAACCCTTTAACCGCCTTCCTTTATCGCCCTCGTGAAGACGCTCCGACGATGATGGGTTTGATCGCTACGATAATCCTCTTTCTAATCGTCATCTATTTCCAGGTTCTCAAGGTAGACCTGCCCATATCCCACGCACGATACAGGGGGTTCAGAAGCCGATACCCCGTTAAATTCCTGTATGTTTCCAACATCCCCGTAATCCTCGTGTCAGCCCTACTGATGGATGTTTACTTCGTCGGTCAAATAGTCTGGTCACGGTTTAATCAGGATAACTCGCACTTCCTCCTGAATTTGTTAGGAACCTTTAACGCTACTACTAACCAACCTATTGGAGGATTAGTCAAGTATGTTACACCTCCGAGAACCTTTCCCCAGTTTCTTGCAGACCCTTTCCGAGGCGTCATCTATGCAGCATTAATGATCGGCCTCTCCGTTATCTTTGCCGTTATCTGGGTGGAAATTGGAGGCCTTGGACCAAAGGACGTTGCCCAACAAATCGTGGATTCAGGCATGCAAATTCCAGGCTTCAGAAGATCCGTTAAGCCAATTCAACGCGTATTGGAGCGTTACATTACCCCTGTCACCGTTCTCGGCGCTATAACCGTAGGAGCCATCGCCTCCCTCTCCGACTTCTTCGGAGTATTCGGTTCGGGCATGGGCATCCTGCTCACAGTCGGTATCCTATACCAGCTCTATGAGGCGATCGCACAAGAACAACTCGTAGAAACGTCTGCAATATTCAGACGAATTCTTGGAACGGAATAGATCCCACTCCGATCCCTCTCGTCATCAACACCCCTATACCACCCAATCATGCTTTTCTAGGGAAAGCTTCAAATCAGATATCGACAGTAGAAGTAAACAGGTTTTAGACATAAAGGTGCTCGACAACTAGGTTCACGTAAACCTGAATGATACGATGTTACTTGAGGTGCGAACTCCAGGTATTAACGGGTAGGAAACTAGAATGGATCTGGTCATAACGATAAGCGGCTTACATGGCACTGGGAAATCTACTTTGGCACGAAGTATCTCAAAAAGCTTCGGCTTAAGACATGTTTCGGCAGGCGACCTATTCCGTCAAATAGCAGACGAACGGGGCCTCACCGTTTCTGAACTAAGTAAACTCTCGTCTAAAAACAGGGAAATCGATGACATCATCGACAAAAGAACTAAACGGGAAGCGCGGCGAGGCAGCGTGCTTTTAGACGGCCTCTTGGCGGGGTGGATGGCGAAAAAAGAGGCGGATCTGAAGCTTTTTTTAACCGCGTCCGAGAAGGTGCGGATTCAACGAATTGCGAGGCGGGAAGGAATAAGCTTTAACGCTGCGAGACGAGCAACATTGCTCAGAGAAACGCTCGAGAAGAGAAGGTTTAATAGGTTTTATGGAATTGACATTAACAACACAGCCATATACGATTTGACTTTAAACACAGGGTTGCTAAGCGTTAAAGCCAATATCGACGTTATTGAAACCTTCATAGGCAAATACGTTACGGCATATAGGAGGAAATAGGCGTGTCCGCTATACAGGTTGGTAGAATATGTGTGAAAACGAAGGGGAGAGAATCTGGAAAAAAATGTGTCATCGTAGACGTCATCGATAGCTCCTTTGTACTGGTTACAGGGCCTAAAGACGTATCGGGAGTCAAGAGGAGACGAGCAAACGTGAGACACATTCAACCCTTGGAAAGCATCATAAACATCTCAAAGGGAGCAAGCGAGGAAGAGATCATGGCCATTCTAGAGGAAACAGAAAACCTAGGATATATGACGTCTGAGTGAAATCCCTAGGACCTTTTTCCCCTTCACTTCCACCACACAAACCGCTGGCTTACATCTTTTTAAGGTAGCAAAGGTAATACAATCTTGTTCTGAAGTCTATGGGTTCTAAACAATGAACCATGCTATACGGGGGAAGGGGGGGTGAAATTGCTTCCTTGGCAGGTTGAACGGGAAATCATAACAAAGGTTGACGAAGAAACAGACCCAGCTTACGGCGTCTCTCCGACGAATCGTGGGATGAACGAGCATATGCGCTTTGGGGTAATAAATTTAGATAAACCCAGCGGACCCACAAGCCATGAAGTCGTTGCTTGGGTTAAACGAATTCTAAAGGTCGAGCATGCGGGACACGGCGGAACCTTAGATCCTAAGGTCACAGGTATATTACCCGTAGCCCTTCAAGACGCCACCAAGATTTCACAAGTGTTCCTTTACTCTGGGAAGGAATATGTCTGTGTCATGCGCCTTCACTCAACTCTGCCACGTGAACGGGTTGAACGCGTTATACGTGAATTTGTCGGAGAAATCTATCAACGTCCTCCCCTCCGCTCCTCGGTGGCTAGACGTCTCAGACGAAGAACGATATACTACCTTGAAGACCTTGAGTTTCTTGACAAACGAGTTCTCTTCAGAGTTGGCTGTCAAGCAGGAACCTACATCAGAAAACTCTGTTTCGATATTGGAGCCGCCCTCGGGTCCGGGGCTCACATGGAAGAATTGAGGAGGACTAGAACAGGGCCCTTCACCGAAGACGCAAACCTCGCCACTCTCTACGATCTGTATGAAGCCTACAACCTCTGGGTTGAAGCGAAGGACGAATCGTTATTGAGGAAACTTGTACAGCCCATGGAGAACGCTCTGGGATTCGTGCCCAAAGTCTTCGTCCGCGACTCCGCGATTGACTCCATATGTCATGGAGCCAATCTCGCCGTGCCAGGGATTGCCAAGTTGGAGGCGGGGATAAGGAAAAAAGGTGTGGTTGGATTATTCACTTTAAAAGGTGAAATAATTGCTTTGGCGAGGGCTCTGATGACGACGGATGAGATGGTCCATAAAGAACGGGGTCTGGCCACCAACACGATGAGAGTCATCATGGCCCCTGAAACATATCCACGGATTTGGCGAAAACGTAGCGGGAACGTACAGCGTAATCATGAGGAATAGACTTAAGAAAGAATGCTTCACTGTTACTTGTACGCCGGGGTAGCCTAGATTCAAGGAGACTTGAAGGGAAGCCTGGTAGGGCGCAGGCCTGGAGCTGTCCATGCCTGAAAGCCTGTGACCTCTTTTGGTCGCGAGGGTTCGAATCCCTCTCCCGGCGCCAACCTCCAAGACCTGTCCCGTAATAGCCTCGAATACGATAGGCATGACGCTGAAGTCCACTCTTGCACGCATGAGGAGACGAACCCTTCGTTCCATAGAGCCTCCTCCTGCTCAAGCTTGGATAACCGCCATAGAAAAAGATAATAATCCTTCTGCGAAAAATCTTCACGGATCCCGTCACGTAGGTTCAGGTCAAGACGTCGTTGGAGAAAGGTGCTTTGAGCAATCCTGTACTGGTTCTTGCTTCAGGAGTTTTCGATCTGGTTCATTACGGCCACATCCGATTCATAGAAGAGGCTAAAAAGCTTGGAGGCGAGAATTCTCGGTTAGTGGTGATCATTGCGAGGGACAAGACTGTTCAAAGATTGAAGGGGAATAAGCCCGTAATCCCCGAAAACCAGCGTCGAGCCATTGTTGAGTCATTAAAACCCGTGGATGAGGCAATTCTCGGCTATGAAGAGTTGAGCTTTAAGGAAACCATTATGAAGGTTAAGCCTGACATCATTGCCGTGGGATACGACCAACAAAACATAGAGAATGATGTCAAGACCGTCATAGGCGCAAAGGGAATGAATATCCGCGTGGTGCGCATTGGAAAGTTTGGTCCAGAGGATTTGGCAAGCTCGTCAAAGATCAAGCGAAAGATTTTGAATTCGGGTAAGGTATCCCGTTAGGCAGTCTCTTCTTTATAGGTAGCCCGCCTTAAGGGAATGGGCTATCTTGGTTCGGTCTCTTCCTAGACCTTGTGGTGTCTCAGAGACACGCCAAAAAGATATGCGTATATCTTCATGACGTTAAAGGAAACCAAACAAACGTTCTAAAGTAATGGTCTTTGCACCTCTGTTAGTGGTCTCGGGCGATACTTCATCCTCGCCTTCAATAGGGATTACCCAACGTTAAACAGATACGACTCGACCTTTCCCTATTACCTCCTTCATTACAGGCCATTAAGGAGGGCCATGCGGCGGGTTTACTTGGCCTTCACTGCACTACCTTTGAGACCGCCTGTTTCACCTAGCGTAAAGTTAAATGAGCTGTAACCATCATTACTAGACTGTTCAAAAGATAACTGAAAGACGAAGGCATTCGTTTGAAGGCGGAGGGCCTCGCTAGTTACGGATAAAACGTCCACGTGTTTTCATTACTGAATTCCCGTGGGTTTGATGATGAAGGATTTAGACGGTTTCAGAACCATTCAAAAACAACTGTCAAGAAGAGTCATTATTCGAGACGCGTTTAAAAAACCTATATCACAGGTAGCTGGAATAGACCTGGCCTTTACAGACAAACTGGCCATAACGACCTGCGTCATTACCTCTTTTCCTAACATGAAGCCCGTCCACCAGAAGACATCAACTAACGAGGTTGCTTTTCCGTATATCCCAACGTTTCTAAGCTTCAGGGAAGGCCCACTCATGATCAAAATAATAAACTCGTTGGAAGAAAAGGCCGACGTTTTCTTAATCAATGCTCACGGCTTAGCGCATCCCCTATACTGCGGATGCGCCTCCTATGTTGGCCTGTTGACGGGAGTGGCTACCATCGGGGTGGCCACGAGTAACTTATGCGGTGTATATGCTCACGTGCCTCAAAGAGTGGGTGAGGCTGTTGCCACGCGTTATGAGGGGAGACGGGTAGGTTGGGTTCTTCAGTCTCAGGAACGATGCAGGCCAATCTTCGTTTCACCAGGCCATAAGATCGGTCAGCACTCGTGCTTGAAGATCGTCAAGAAGTGTATTGTTCATCACAAGCTCCCTGAACCGCTTTGGCTCGCCCACCGATTGGCCAATGAAGAAAAGAGGAGACTGACTTCACTTAACGCTAGGACCTAAGTCCGTCTTTGTCGATGTCCTTTTGTAGCGATCGAATCTTTTCTTCTAAGCGTTCAACGGTTTTCTGGAGGGAGCTTCTTCTAGCCTCCATCATTATGTCTCCCATTGTCGAATCAATGATTCGCCGGGCGATGTCGCATTTCCTCCGCAGATCGGACCCTAACACATAGGCCTTTTCTAAGGAAACTAATTCGCCATAAATCTCCTTCATAACGTGAAGGCATCTCTCCGCCTCGCTCAACTTTCCGTCGATAAGACAGTTTAACGCTCTTCTCCTAAACTCGCCTACCGCGTCAGCAAGACCAAGGATATACGAAATTGCAGGAATCGACAATTCTTGAGGATCGGGGTAGCTTCCCTTCGTAACTACCGACAGAAGAACATGAGCTTCAGCATATTCTTGAAAGGCAACTTTCACGGAGCCCGTATACAAGTCTTGATGGAGGCCAAGTATAGTGTCTAAGCGCTTTCTCGTCTGTTCCATCTGCATGACGTGTGATTGAGCCGCTTCCACTTCGTCTCTATGAACCGCCATTATCCCCTTCTTGGATAAGAGGATGATGTTTCTGGTCACGGCTGATATTTCCTCGTAAACCGCAGCTTTTTCTTCAAGTTCCCCTTGAAAACCACTAATTATCTCTTTAAGTTCCATTTCGCTCAGCCCAATGAGTATCTGTTCTAGTCTGACCTATTTACCCTGTAAAACGATTACACTGCATAGGAATAATAATGTTTCATTCCTTCTTTTATCCTTCTCTAAAAGGACAGGTCTGTAGAACCTGATCGCTCCTTCGAGAGCGGCTTATTCACGCCCTCTCTTTTCGCCGCGTTTTCACGGATGGGTTACCCGAGTTAGCTTCACCCCTCCACGGCGTTGACGTTTACGTCTTCCTCATCGGGGCTGAAGCCAGAGAAAGACGCTTTCCTCACTCACCTTCGTTCGTTCAACTCTCAGATGGAGGAGGGGACTCTGTAACTCTTAATGGAGTACCTTTAGAGAATACGATGCCCGAGGAAGAGAATGCGTAAGCTAAGCTAATTTTATGGGTTTTGCCAGTCTGCTGAGGAGTACTACGCGGCTAGGAATCGATTCATCGAGAAGCCTATATCCCGTTAACCTGCTTACCTCCTCCCCGAAATCCTTGATCTCCGTATGGGTCGGCATGTTTTCATACTTTAATCGATGTCTCGACATACCCACGTAGACGTAGGCCTTGGCCTCAACGTAGGTTGGTTCCGCCTTGGCGATGAGTCGTGCATAGCCCTCAGCGTCCATCAAATTCAGGTGTTTGACGAGGGTTAATCTAAGGACGGTGGGACATGTGAAGCTTGAAAGTAGCTCCAGAGTTTTATTCAGTTTTTGCCATGCTCCCTCCACTTGGGGACGACAGACCCGCATGAAGACCTCTTCCTTTGGGGCAGATAACGAAACATATAATTGGGTTGGCTCTTCACTCAACGTCTCTAAGGCTTTTGGCACGGTTCCGTTGGTAAC
>JGI2171J19970_10000478_pt1 | contig 21249 bp, 19 predicted proteins | sample DeeMarSWOR324_28_FD_19970 | JGI IMG/M metagenome (IMG submission 19970) | reverse complement strand
GTGGACTTTCCCAATCGTATGGGGGAGATCGTGGTCAAAATAGTATTCCCCGTTGTACTCTACTAAAGGAACTGGTAGATAATCTCGTAATTTTTTCTTGACACCCACAGGGCCTGCACCTGGCCCGCCACCACCGTGGGGTGTTGAAAAAGTCTTGTGCAAATTAAAGTGGACAATATCGAACCCCATATCACCCGGGCGGCACACACCTGCAATTGCATTTAAATTGGCTCCATCGTAGTACAGCAATCCCCCAANCTCGTGGACAATGTCAGCTATTTCTAGGATATCCTTTTCAAAAATTCCCAGTGTATTGGGGTTGGTCAGCATTAACCCTGCAGTTTTTTCAGATACCGCACTCTTTAAAGCTTCTATATCTACTGTCCCTTCAGTATTGGAAGGAATCTCTACCACTGTAAATCCTGCCATGTGCGCAGAAGCAGGGTTGGTCCCATGTGCTGAATCGGGAACGATCATTTCTGTTCTTTTCTTCTGGTATGCTTTCACAATTAAAGCACCAGTTAATTCGCCCCCTGCACCTGCTGCTGGCTGTAGTGTGACAGCATCTGTTCCTGATATCAACTTCAAGTACTCCTGTAAATTGTACATGATCTCTAAGCAACCCTGTACTGTGGACACATCCTGCAAGGGATGGTAATCGGAAAACAGCCTGGATAACTCTTCTGTCACCTTGGGATTGTACTTCATAGTACACGAACCCAAGGGGTATGTACCAGTGTCTACACCAAAGTTCATTTCTGACAAGCGAGTGTAATGTCTGACCACATCCACTTCTGACAATTCTGGGAGAGTTAATTCTTTCCGTTTCAAATGTTCTGGTATTTTAACAGGTTCTCCAAAGGGTTCAGGTAACGAAAAAGCTGTCCTCCCAGCAATCGATTTCTCGCACATCAATTTTTCAGAAAATTTCGCTTGTCTATACATAGAATCCCTCCAGAGTTTCTATAAACCTTTGTATATCTGATTGAGAATGCATTTCTGTGACACAGTACAAAGCTGTTGTCTTGTCCAGTACAACCCCTCCCTGGATGCCATTCTCCAGAAGGTACTCGTGAACTTTTTTGTAGTCTGGGTGACGAACAGTGAACTCCTTGAAATGGACAGCATCAAACACAGGTGATTCAAACCCAGAAATTTCATCAATTTTCCTCATAGCGTAATTGGCGTTCCTCATGCAAATTTCAGCCACTTTCTCCAATCCTTGCTTTCCCATGGTGGCCAAGTACATGGCAGCTGCCACTGCGCACAATGCCTGATTGGTACAAATATTAGAGGTAGCTTTCTCCCGTCTGATGTGCTGCTCCCTGGTCTGCAATGTCATGACGAACCCGCGTTCTTTTGATACAGATTCAGTCATGCCAATGATTCTTCCAGGCATCTTTCGTAATAACTCTCTTTTGCAGGCGAAAATCCCTAACAATGGCCCACCAAAGTTCTGGGGTAACCCTAAACACTGGCCATCACCTATGATGATATCAGCAGATCTTTCAGGTTCAATAATGCCCAAACTGATGGGATCTACACCAACGACAAATAATGCATTGTTCTCATGAGCGATTTCACCTACAGATTTAAGAGTTTCTTGGAGGAATCCATAGAACGAGGGCTGCTCTACATAGATACCAGAAGCATTGTGTGCCTCATCTTTCAAATCTTCGAGGTCAATCTGCCCTCTTTTGTCATGATTAACCTTTACAATTTCTGAATCTGGTACATAGGTTTTCAACACGTCCTCTCTCAATGGAGAAATTATATCAGGTATCAAAAATTTCTTTTTTCCAGTAACTCTCTCACATAGTAAAGCAGCTTCAGCTAAAGAGGTTGCCCAGTCATAATTTGAGGAATTGCACACATCCATACCCGTTAAATCACAGATTAAACTTTGATACTCGAATAGTGCCTGTAACATGCCCTGGGAGACTTCAGGTTGATACGGTGTGTAACTGGTGTAGAATTCACTTCTGGACAGTAATTCCTTTATGTGGGAAGGTATATAGTGGTTGTAACATCCCGCACCTAAAAAGGATAGGACTTTTTTGTTTTTTTGGGTTAATTTCTCAATTTCTCTTGTAATGTCTAGATCGGACAAAGGAGGTGGTAATGCAATACTTTTTTTGAGGTTATCAGGAATATCTGAGAAGAGGTCTTTCATACTCATGTTCATTTGTGAGAGCATTGTTTCTTCTTCGGAAACGTTTGGGATATAGCGCACGCAATCACCTGCATTCAGTGTTGTAGCAAGATTATAAAGGTTTTCATTTTTGGTTATCCATAAGCTGAAGCTGATACCGTGATCATGAAAGGATCAATGTAAGTATCAGTATGACAACTGCAACACCCAAAGTAGAAGCCTACCAAGGTATTCGTTCATGTCAGAACCCTCCATAATTGCTTATCTGAACCCATCCATTAATGATTTCGGCAGATACCTCACATATCTTACCCATATATGTTCTCTTCAAAGTGAATTCAGACAACTTTCGATTTTTGGCTCACATTCGACAAGTTAAATACCTGTAAATTCCCATGCCAAAAAGAGTAGTATTTTGTCATGCAAAATTTGTTACACGTGTAACACAAAAATCGGTGGATAATTCCATATTTATCCAACCTGCGAATAAAAATGAACTAATCAGGTTAGATTCCAGTAGTATGCAATGCTAGTGCTTTGAATTGAATACAAAATAATTAGGTTAATTAGATTTTCTGTATTCTGGTAGAAGCCCAATAGAATTCTGATAATCCAATACGAAAATATAGAAACATTCAAGCTATATAACTGGCATTGATAAGATGATTGGCTAAAGTGTGCAAAAATTTTACATCAAAAAGCTTTTATATAGCCAATAATGTATGTTCATCATGAAAAGCGCAGAAGGGCATTCAGTTTACAGAACATCAACGAGGGAAATCTATCTAAGTCTAACTTTGGGAGGGCAGCATGACAGCTGAAATTGTAATAATGAACAAAGAAGCAATTGCATTAGCTGCTGATAGTGCTGTTACGCATCCTACAAAAGAACATCCGAAGATTTTTACTTCTGCCAACAAGATTTTTGCTCTATCCAAGTATCACCCTGTGGGTATAATGATATATGGAAATGCCAATTTCATGGGGAGTCCTTGGGAAACCATAATCAAAGTTTATAGAGATGAATTAGGTGAAAAAGTGTTTGATACATTAAAGGAATATGTTGATGATTTCATAGATTTTTTGAAAGAAGAGAAAAGATTATCTTCTGAGTCTGAACAAGAAAAATATGTGACATATCAAACTTACCGTTATTTCTATTTTATCAGAGAGGAAATCATACAAAAATTGGAAGAACTTACCCTTGAGAAAAGAGTTGGAGAAGAAGACATTGAACAGACAATAGCAGAAGTCATAAATGAACATTACAATCTATGGAGTAAAGCTGAAATCCTTCCTTCAATCCCTGAAAATCATGTCAAAAATCTAATAGACAGATATGGGACTATTTTTGACGAAGTTAGAAAGGATATTTTTGAAAAATTTCCAGTACCTAAAATATCTTCCTCTAGATTGTCAGAAATCGGTGCAAGCTTATTCGCAAAATCTGCAATTAGACCCCAGGACGTTTCCGGGGTGGTGGTAGCGGGATTCGGAGAAAAAGAAGTATTCCCATCTTTTCAATCGCTTTTCATAGAGGGAATAGCACATAATGTACTGAAATATTGGGAACACTATTCTCAGGCAATAACGTTCGATATGGAAGCTTCAATTAGCCGTTTTGCTCAGAGTGAAATGGTTGCAACCTTCATCGAGGGCGTTGCACCAGATTACGAAAATGAAGTTGAACGTTATCTGCGTAACCTTATCGATAACTATCCAGTGGTCATTATCGATAGCATTGAAAACCTGAGCAGTGATGAGAAAAGTGCCCTCAAGCAAAAACTGAAGGAATTGAGCGATAGAGTACTTGAGCAGTATTTAAAAGAATTGAGTAACTATCGGAGAGAGAAATACGTAGACCCTGTGATTGATGTTGTTGCCATGCTTCCCAAGGATGAACTTGCATCCATGGCTGAATCACTTGTAAATTTAGCTTCATTCAAGAAAAAGGTAACAACAGAAGAAGAAACGGTCGGTGGGCCTATTGATGTTGCTCTAATCTCCAAAGGAGATGGATTCATCTGGATAAAAAGGAAGCACTATTTCAAACCAGAACTGAATCCTCAATTTTTTACAAATTACTATAGGAGGTGGAAAAATGAAAAAGACAAATAGCCAAGAAGAAAAAGTATATTACTCAGTCGCAGAGATTGAGAGGGAATTCCTCCCTAAGTTTTACAGAGAAAAGGTTGAAAGGGAAAGAGAAAAGGAACCTGGGTCTTTCGGGTCTGAATTGGCAATGAAATTCCTAGAGAATGTTAAACACCAATTAGCCAAGAAATAGTTTCTCCCTATCTATCCCTTTTTTGCAAATGCATTATTCACATGTTTATACAACTTTCGATTTCTGGCTCACATTCAATAAGTTAAATACCTGTAAATTCCCATGCCAAAAAAAGAAGTGTTTTATCTTGCAAATTTTGTTACACGTGTAACACAAAAATCGGTGGATAATTCTATATTCCATTGCCACCCCCCGAAGGAAAATAAACCGATCAGATCAAATTCCACTAGTCTACGATGCTAACACTATGAATTGAATACAAAAAGTGGCATAAAAAAAATAAAAAAGGAAAATTACGAGTTACACCTCTAGAATATGGATATCATTGCCTTGGCAGGCTTGGAAGCGCACGGGTGCTTGGGTGACACTTCTTCTACTGTTTCGATTGTGAACTCCATTTTTCTTCACCTCCGCTTGGTTGGTAGTCACTTACACTGCTTCCTCTTTAAATATTTTTCTATATCCTGCCTCTCCAGAACAACAGTTTTTGATCCAAACAGAAATTCGAAATTGAATGCAGAGCTGCAGCATAGTTGGGATAGAACTCAAAGATGCTCAAAAATTTCTCGTGTAATGATCCCAAAGAAGTTAAACCGTCATCTTCTCAGCTCATTTATTTGTAAATTTCTTAAAAAAGGATCTTAAAAAATATTTACAAAAAAATTATTTTTCCAATTATCATAACCGCAACCTAAATCTCTTTGAACACCAAATTTTAGAAAAAATCAGAAGACAATTTGTTACACGTGTAACAAAATTACTCCCGAAAATGACAGAAGATTTCCATGCAGCCTATCCAATCAACAAATTATTCTCACAAAGCATTGAATACGCCCTTGAATACCCTCAATAAAACACCAATGACAGTACAACCAGAAACATTTATATGGATTGGCCCACCATAACCTCCATGGCAAAAGATGAAAAAACTCAAGAAAAAGGTGAAAAAGATCAAGAAAAGTCTGATAAAGGAGGGAAGTGGGAAAAAGACCCACTCAGCGGTGTTTTCGCAGGCATGATCCTGATACTATTCGGTGCTGTCTACCTTGGAAGATCGTACATGCCTGATCCAGATCTCTGGTGGGCATGGCTCATGGCAGGCATAGGAGTTGTGTTCATTCTGAACGCTCTACTCCATTCACTAAGACCAGAGTGGAAGAGGCCCGTCTTCGGCAATGTTATAGCAGGTATTGCACTCATTATCCTTGGAATGGCATTCGTATACGGTGTTGAAGAGTGGTGGCCCTTCATGGTCGTAGGCATCGGTGTCATCATGCTCATCTATTTCCTCCGTAGACTCTAAAGTGTGTAGCCCATAAAGATATCCCACCAGTACTTTACCGTGTGGAAGTATTTCTCCCGGGAAATGCAGGCAATCCCACTGTCGCCAAAGCACTTGATAATATCACCTATGCGGTATCTCGGAAACAAGCTGGAAGACACGATAAGACTTCCTCTTTCCCCTTTTTTTAATTCGTACAACATTTTAGTTTTTTTCCTTGTCTGGACTTCAAATAAATAAAAATCGTAGTTGGGAAAGGAGTACGGTCTTTCATCCAACTGCTGTGCGTAGAATCCCTCGGTGGCCCCGTAAATATCTCGCAATGCTCTGTAATTGTACATGGATTTCAACGACGGGTTGTACCTGGCGTGGACCCCCGGGAGGCTGCTGGACACCAAGAGGGGGTTCTCCCAGATATCTTTAGGGTATATGTGGTGGTTCTTTTTCACTATTTTTCCGAATAAAAGGAGCAACTGGGCAATTCCCACGATAGCTGTCACATTTAAATCATGAGCTTTCTCGTATATGTATTCAAGTCGTAATTTAGATTCTGATTCAACCCTTCGTGTACCAAATTGGTTCAATTCCTCTAAGGGGTACACTAATTTTAGACCTACCTTTTCTGCCAGATGTTTTGCATAAATCCCTGATGAGTACCCGTACACATGTTCCGTATCCCCACACGATTCAGTTCCTGCCACAGAGGGGTATATGAACAGCATGATATACCCGTCCAGGAGTGCAGTATCACCTGTTTGGTAGACGTAATTCATTAAACACCGGGGACCTAAAATGAACCGCTCTTCTATTTCTGATTGCGTATACGGTATGATCTTGGAAGGTCCAGTCGTCCCTCTGGTCATGCCCCATTCCACTGGGTTCTCCAAAAGAAGTGCATTCCAGTGACCTTCTTTTACTCTGTTAATGAAAGGTCCGAAATCAGAAAAGGTGGCAGCAGGAAATGTTTTTCTGAATTCATCTAATGTTTCTACAGTGTGCGCTCCATGGATTTTTCCGTATTCTGTTTTTCTGTATCTTCTTATCAGAGTTTCAAACAGGATGTGTTGGGCTTCTTCTGGGTCTGCAAGTGCGTCATACCAGGGATTCAAGAAGATCTCCAGCAGGTTTTTGTCCATAAGGGGTTACTTTTGCTGAAGTAGATAAGGTTATGGTTTGGGTTACAGGTAATTCTGAAATATTAATAGTCGTTTAGAATCTCTATTTTTTATATACAAAGTATAGTATATAACTAAGGAAGCAGAAATTGTTACACGTGTAACAAGTGAGATAACTTCATTATCATTGATTTAATTTCATATTTCGACTACATCAAGGCCCCACAACTGCTGGAATAATCTTCTACAGAATTTCTAGAGTGATGTAACAGTGACTTATTAATGTAACAGTATATCAAGTCTAAAATATTTTTCATTAGTAGGAATAGTTTTTCTAGGTTTGAATGAATTTGAACTCTTACAAAGAATATTCCCGCAATAAAGAGAAAAGTATTTATAACAGTAGAGTTTTACACAAACAGATGAAAAAGGAGGTTACGTATAATGGCCCAGAAGATACGGTTACGCACACTAGCAGGTAAGGTTGCCACCAAGGAGATCATGGAAGTCGTAGTAGAGACAGGACGAGTGCAGTACAAGGATTTGACAAAGTTTGCCAGTGTTTCCAGTATTAACCAGCGGTTACGGGAGCTGGAGAACTGTGGATTGATCGAACATCACATCGCGAGGGAGGAAAGAAGAGAAGAATGGTACACGCCCACTGAAAAAGGGAAGAAGTTCAAAAGACAGCTCGAGGAGATGGATGATCTAGAGGAATATGGGTGAAGGTTAACTAAGAAAGCTCGAGGAGATTAAAGGAAGGAGATTGTCTCATAATTCAAATTTTCTTAAAAAAAAATGTTTTCTTATCTTTTAATAGGAACATACCAAATATAAAAGAGAAAAAAAGACACTTATTGAATGTCAAAACGCTTTCTGGGACAGCCTCGAAGGATTTAAATACACAGGCTGTGTTTACCCTTTATGTATTGCAAGAAATGTGGAGCAGAAAACAAGGAAGGGAGCAGCTTCTGTACGAAGTGTGGAGCTCCTTTGCAGACCACTTTTTCTGGAAGAGTGGATTATGAAATTTTGTACAGACCGAGTTACTCTCTGGCCGAAGTGAAGTTGAAGACTGAACAGAGCATTACTGTGGAAGGAGGGGCCATGGTGTACATGTCTCCTAATCTGGTGATGGCTACTGAGGCCAAGGGAGGTATATTTGGGTCGCTGAAACGGTCCGTTTTGGGTGGGGAGAGCTTCTTCATGAACACGTACACTGCCCGAAGAGGTTCTGGGGTCATTGGGCTGGCTCCGCCGTTGTCGGGAGATGTGATCTACAGGGAGTTGGATGCAGAAACGCTGTTTGTGACCTCCGGGTGTTATATGGCTTCAGATCCTGAGATGTTAATAGATACCAAGTTCGGAGGAGCTAAAACGTTCTTTGCTCGGGAAGGGTTATTTCTGTTAAAACTTGAGGGGACAGGATACATGTTCATGTCTTCTTATGGTGCACTACACGAGGTAGAATTACAATCTGGAGAACAGTTTGTCATTGATACGGGTCACATTGTAGCTTTTGATCAGAACGTGTCCTGGGGTGTGAAAAGAATTGGGGGATTGAAGTCCACATTATTCAGCGGGGAAGGGTTGGTAGCAGAATTTGAAGGGCCTGGAAAAGTCTATGCCCAAACCAGAAGTGAAGATGCATTCCTTTCCTGGTTGATACCGAAGTTGCCTAGAGAAAGAGGGTAACTCTCTCTTTTTTTTCCTTTCTTCTCTCTATAGTTTTTGAATTCGTGGATTTTTTTATGGATGCCAGATCATGTATGGTTTTCATGCCTTCTTCTGAGATGAGTTCGTGTTCGATTCTCTTTTTGAATTCGGAAAAGACTTTTTTACCTTTTTCGGATCGAACTAAGACGGAACTGTATCCTTCAGGGCTGCCAACACCTCCTACAGAGATGTCGCTGTGCTCTCCGCAGAAATCCAGACAGTAGAAGCAGCTCTCCTGGGCATAATCCTTGATGTGCTTGACCGGTACTCTGAACCTGTTTCCGTCTGCCGATCTCACCCAGAACCTTCCTTTGGAGATTCCCATCTTGCTGACATCTGCCATGTCCACCTCAGTTCTGCCTTCCACGATGGAGCGGAGGTTTCTGAACAGGAAGTTTTCCATGCAGAAGATGCTGATAATAAAATTGATCTTGGAGGAGTAGTACCGATCTCCCAAGGGGTATGCATCAGTTTTGGCAACGCCCTGGATCTGGCAGGGTACACCCACGAAGGCGATATTTGTGTACCCTTGGTCTGCAGCTTCTTTTATGCCCATCAAATTGGGGACCACAGTGTACTTGGTTCCTGCAGCTTTGAGCACTTCCTCGGGGGTGGTGACCACTTCGGGGATGGTGTCCCACCCAGTGCGGGATACAGAGACTACTGCAGCGTCGCAAATGTTCTTCTCCAAAAGGTAGCACAACAAATCAGTGACGATCCCACCATCCTGAGAAAGTCTTTGAATGTCCTCGTTTTGTGTTCTAGCGCTGTAAGCTTCCTGGTAGTACCCAAGGAGGGGATCTCCTGCCTGTCCGAACCTTCTGAGAGTAAGCGTAGTAGTGTTGAAGAAGCTTCGGGGACACTGGACAAAACAGGCACCACATTTGATGCACACTTCTGGGTTGATCTCTGGTCTTTGGTTGGGAAAATCAATAGCTTTGGTGGGGCATGCCATGCCGCAGGTGCCGCATCCCATGCACAGGTTGGATTCAGTGATGACAGATACATTGGTGGCTTCAGGGGATTCAAAGTACTTGAGATACTCTGTGTCCTTGTTGATGACAGCTTCCACGATTTTTCTGAGACCTTCCTGGTTGGCAGAGCAGACAGGAAGTTTGTAATCAAAGTGAACGTAATTCTCAATTTTTGGGTGTCTGGTCCTTAGAAAGGGGCAGAAAAAGGGGAGCAATCGTGAACAATCATCAGTAATGAATCCTCCAATAGTTTGGCTTCCTACAGCGCAGGTGCCGAGCCCTAGAAGGATTTTGCTTCTTTCTCTGACCATTTCAGCTATTTGAATGCTCTCTTCCTTACCCTGGTAGCAGATAGGTCCATCAATGATACCTATGTCTGCTGTGGGCATGTCCTCTATTTTTTGTTTTTTGAGAATACCTCTTTCAGGGGCCAGACTGTGAGCAGCAAAATATACATCGTCTAACCCTTTGTAAATGTGAGAATTTATGCATGTGCCGCATGCACCGATTTGGGCCTGGATAATCATGGTACAGCGTTCCACCATTATCTTAAAAAGCTTTTGGTTTCAATTCTTTTAAAATGGTTTCTGTAATATGGAGGTGTCATTTTATTATATACCTAGTAGGATGCTGTCTTTTTCTGATATATTCTTATATCCTTTGAGGGTTAAAATCTTTTCTAATAAGAATGTTACAAAAAACCCGTAGGTGAAATGCTCTCTTTGTTCTTCGCAGGTTCAATTAGTACCTTCTCTTATCGTATCTGATTCTTGGATCGAGATAAGCGTACAGAATATCTGCAACGAGGACTGCTACCAAAAGGACGACGGCTAACAAAATGAAAGCTCCTTGAGCAAGGGGGTAGTCATATGTTAAGGAGGCTTCCACAATAGTCTTCCCTAATCCTGGCCACGAGAAGGTGGTCTCGGTTAAAACGCCGCCGTCTAGTGAGAAGACAATACCTAAAGCTAAATCGGTGACTACAGGGAGCATAGCATTGCGGGCTGCGTGATGGTCTCTGATTCTCTTTTCGGGTAACCCTTTGGCACGGGCTGCTAAAATGTAGTCCTCTCTTAAAGTTTCCAGCATGCTGTTTTTCATGATGAGCATGGTACCTGCATAAATCCAGATAGTATACACGGTCAAGGGTAAGAATAAATGGTAGAGAATATCTAGAATTTTTATTCCCATGCTGTGTGGTGCGGCTGCACCCCAGATTTCTGGCGTTTTCCATCCTCCCACAGGGAAGAGATCCAGGTAGTAGGAGAAGACCCAGATACATAAAAGACCAAGCCAGAATATGGGCATAGTGTAAAAGAAGAGACCCACAATGGTGCTGCTGTACTCCAGTTTGCCGCCTCTCTTCCAGGCAATAATTCGTCCGAGGTTGACACCTAGAGCGTATGCCATGATCTGGCCTGAGGTGAACAGTAAGACGGTGGGGAGAATTCTTTGCTTGATGATACCGTAGACATCTTCAGAGTAGTAGAAGGATGTGCCAAAATCTCCGCGCAACATGTTTTTCATGTAGATAAAGAATTGCTCGTACAGAGGTTTATCCAGACCGAATCGCGATCGTAAGATAGCTTTCATTTCTGGGGTCATTCTGGGGTTAATCACCATGGCAGCGGGATCTCCCGGCATGATTCTGAATAAGATGAAGACAAGTACAGATATGACGAAGAAGGTGATGACGATTTCTATGCATCTTCTGCCAACATATCTGGATAAGGACATGGTAGTTACCTCTTAGCTTTGTTAGTGTTGCGGGTGGAGTTTATAAAGGCTTCTATTTTTGGGGTGTCCAGTTATTGGTGTTTATCTCAACTTTGTTGTGTATGTAGTCTTCTTCTTCACATTGTTAGCTGATTTTTGATACAGGGAGAGTCAGTGCGGCACCTGGAGTGGCAGCTATTCTTGGGGGGCTTGCTGGAGTACGTCGAGGGCTTCGATGAACTGGATGATTTTGGTTAACTCCTTGTCGGTAATGCCTCTGGTGAGGTTTTCGATATTTCTTCTGGCAAGCTGGAATTGTTCTACTCTGTCAGATTTGTGGATTTCGAGATAGCCGATGATGGTGTTGCGGATGCGTTGACGGGTTTCTTCGTCAGTTTTGTAGCCGAGTTCTTGAAGTTTGGCTTCCATTAATGCATCTCCGGTGTGTTTGCCGATGACGAAGTGAGTTTGGCGATTGAGGGTTTTAGGGTCGATGAGTTCGTAGGTTTGTCGTTGTCGTAAGATGCCATGGACGTGGATGCCTGCTTCGTGAGTGAATGCTTTTTGGCCGACGAGGGGTTTTTGTTGGTGAATTGGGATCATAATATATTTTTCTGCTAGTTGAGCGAGTTGATATATCTTTTCTTTTTTTATTTGGGTTTTTAGTCCTAAGAGGTTTTCGATGCCGATGACGACTTCGTCTAGGGCGGCATTTCCTGCTCGTTCTCCGTAGCCGTTGATGGTGACTTGGGGGTAGGTGACGCCACCTTCTATGGCGGCTAACGTGTTGGCGGTGGCTAACCCGAGGTCATTGTGGCAGTGGCAGGATAAGGGTACAGGGATGTGGGACTTTATTTGTTCGACTAAGGATTTCATTCTGGGAGGGTACATGGCGCCGACGGTGTCTGCTAAGACGAGGCGGGAAGCTCCGGATTCTTGGGCGGTTTTGAGACAGCGAATGAGGAATTCGAATTCACTGCGGGTAGCGTCTTCTGCGACGAAATTGGTGGTAACGTGGTCGGAGGCGTATTGGACGGAGTCTTGGATCATTTGCAAAGCTTGTTCTCTGGTTTTTCTGAGCTTGTGTTGGATGTGGATGTCTGAGGTGGGAACGAAGATGACGATTTCATCGGTTTCACATCTGAGGCATTCGTCCACATCTTTTTTGAGGCCGCGGGCTACTGCTCCTATTTTAGCGTTTAACCCTTCTCTGGCTACGGTTCTGATTATTTGGGCTTCAATTTCACAGTTTATTGGGAATCCGGCTACGATTACTGAAACACCTATGTCGTCTAGAGCTTTTGCGAGTTCTATTTTTTCTTCTCTGGTTAAAACTACTCCAGGGGCTTGTTCTCCATCTCTGAGGGTTTCATCCCATATATGGATCATGGTAACACCTGCTGAGGTTTATCTATCTGCTTGATAGCCGATACTATGATTGTGAGCGTTCTTGTTCCCCATTTGTCACCTAGTTGAAAAAGCTTTGGTAAGCTATCAGCTTATAGGATTAGATCCATGACAAAGTGAACCTCTGTTTAATACAGATACTGTATGCTCACTCACTTGTGAACTTACTGTCTTTTTAAAGTTCAATTGGATTGTTCTCCTGATAGGATTGGATGGCGTGGTTCATTCCTACGTCCCTTGTTAGATAATTTAACATTTACAGGACGTCTACTCACAGTACTATTGATATGTTATTATGTTACTCTAATGGGGTAAAAACAACATAGTTGAAAAAGCTTTGGCAAGATACTTATCTTCGGTAAATTTTTTCAAGGCTGAATATGATCAAATAATTAGGCACTTACAAATTCTGAAACAGAAATTACGCTCGTGCGAGAGAACCGTGGTTTCGGTATAATTCCAAACCAAGGAGTCATGACCATCCCTTGTCTACGGTAACTATTGTTCGATTACCATTCCCCAAAATTGACTTTTTTGGCATGAGAAATTTACTTAATATATGTCCTCATTCAAGATACTAGAAACGATGAACAAGTGAAGTAATGCCTTTAATTCCTATAAAAATAGAAAATAAGGCATAAAGACCAAATAGTGTAAACCAGTACTCCCAAGTCCAGAAGCACTAAGTGCACCACTGGAAGAACACATTCGCCAGTCAAGCAGGAGCTTCTTGGGGAGTATTGGTATCCCATTCTGTATGAATGGATTCCAGCGTAAAAAAAGGAGGTGATAACGTGACTGAAGAACTCCATGATCTGGAAGAAATCAAGGAGCGTCTTGATGGTGCCGGGCTTTCCGAGCTTGATTTCTTTAAATTCTTCGCACCAAGCCCTATGCTCAAACCAGCATGTGAAGAACCTACATGCCAGGCCATGTGCTACAACTGCGAAAAAGGATGTTACAACGGCCCCTCTGCCTAGTGCGAGGGTTTGTGCCATATGGGGAAGGGGCTTGGAACGCCCAGAAGCTCCCTTCCCTATTTTAAAATCAACTATAAGGAGGTGATACAATGGGGTTGATTCTCAATCCTGATGTAAAATTAAGACCAGATGGTGGTAGGGCCATCCTCTTTTCTGCCAACCAGGCAGACAGCATTGAGGACCCTATTTTCCGATTTTTATATCCGCAGCATGCAGTGATGCTCTCACTTTTTGATGGTCAACGTGATCTTTTTGAAATCAAAGAAGCTGTTGCGTACTTGTTCAATATGGACTCACACACTGCGTCAGAGGGGGTTGAAATCTTGCTGGATCTTCCTGTGAACATGGAGAAAACGATTCGCTCATTGATTGGTGATGCATCCACCATCAATCCAAAGAAAGCACGAGTTTATAACCCTAATAGCTTCATTGTGCCTTCAGACAAGGTAGATATGTCAGATATAAGATGTAAAAAACCTTGTTCTCTACTGGTCCTGCCAACGATGCGCTGTGTTACGAGCTGCATTTACTGCTATGCAAATCGTGAAGGGTTTCAGGAGCAGCCAGAATTTGGCTTACCATTATACAAACGTCTGTTGCGTGAAGCCAAGGAGTGTGGAATAGAAACAATAGAATTTTCAGGAGGAGATCTTTTTTGCAGAGAAGATGCATTTGACTTCATTGAATGCACATTGGCAGAAGGAATGTACCTTAATATACCTACCAAGTACCCATTATCCAGAGACCACGTGAACAGGTTGGCAGCCATGGGATTGTCCACCATACAGATCAGCGTTGATGCTTTCTCACCAGCTATCATAGACAAGATGGTAGCACGATCTGGCTATGGAAAAAAGATACTCAAAACCCTCAATTTTCTGGGTGAGGCTGGAATTCAGGTTCGTACCAACACGGTGTTGACGCCGTGCAATATTAAAGATGCTGCAACCTTAGCTCGCCATCTTGCTCAGATGCCGCATACACTCAAGTCCAATTTTACCCCCTATGGGCGGTCATTGTATCGACACCACGATGACTTATTTTGCTCATCTAACGATCTTCATGAATTTGAGACAGAATTAAACAAAATCAAAGAGGAATTCCCTCATAAAAATCTATTCATGAGTGGATCAGCTGTTGATCCTTACAGTGGCGACGCAGACCAAAGAGCTTCTGCCTTCTGGGAGAGAGCTATGTGCACCGCCAACAGACGGGGTGTCGTTGTGCTTCCCAACGGAAAGGTCACCATTTGCGAAGAATTGTATCTTCACNAAGAGTTTATTATTGGAGATTTAACCAACCANACNTTGATGGAAGTCTGGAACTCACCAAAGGCTTTGGAACTTGCACATCCAAATCAATCTGCAGTCCCAGATGGACCGTGCAAGGGCTGTTCCGATTTCTACCGTTGTCATGAAGAGCGCGGTCGGTGCTATCGTGAGACATTAAAAGCGTACGGGTATGACAAATCGCACTGGCCAGATCCACGTTGCCCCCGGGCGCCAGTGGGAAATCGGATGGCATAACAAAGAAGGTACCATCCTTCTCCCACAGGTCGGCTTAAAAGGAGGTTCATCGATGACATCTCTAACGTGTTTACGTCCAAGAGCTCTTAAAGAAGATAACCTATCTCTTGTACCAGTGGGACAGGTCAAAAAAGAACTACTTGAAATCCTGAAGGACTACCTGGAATCTCTGGGACTTCACATTACAATCTCTGATGAACTCCCCCTCCCTGAAAGAGGGTACAACAAAAAGAGAAACCAGTACGTGGTCCAGCCATTCATCACCCTGGCAGAGAGGTTAGAAGGGCACAACCTATTGGTCACTGCTGCCGATCTGTATGCTCCAGGGTTAACCTTCATTTTCGGGTATGGTCCTGGCCCTAATGCTGTAATCTCCACTGCAAGGCTTAAAGGATCCCTTCTAAAAGAGAGGATGATTAAAGAGGCTGTACATGAACTGGGTCATATCTTTTCACTGGAACACTGCCCAAACCACAAATGTGTGATGCATTTTTCCAATGTCCTGGCTGATACTGACTACAAGAACAAGGAATTTTGCCCACAGTGCCAGAAGTTGTGGCCATTTCAAGGAAAGTAATGATAAAACGAGAATTGACTCCAAAGATGGTTAACAATCATATATTTGAATATTAAAATCCATCTACCAAACGGCTGCCTAATCTTCAGGTGATTCCTCAATGTGTTACACGTGTAACAATTTTGTCTTTTTTCATTGTTTTCTAGAGTTCTTGGTATTCAAAGATGTCTAAAATCTTTGGCAATAGTCAATATCTTCACGATAACACGTAGATGTCCTTATCCTTTATGGTTCCAGGTTCAGCCAATTTTCTACAGTGATATCCTGGATTCTTAGAAAATCTGAATCATCAGAAACAACAAGTAAGTCTTGTGTCAATGCTGTGGCAGCTATCAATGTGTCCGCATCATTCACATGTCTACCTTTCTGTTCTAAATCTGCCCACATGTCTGACGCTTTATCAAAAATCTCCTGGTTATCCAAAAATAGGATTCTGATTTCTCTGCAAAATCCTTCAAAAATATCCAACTTTCTTGTGGCATTTTTAACTAAAAGCCCTCGTTTTATCTCATAGTAGTTTATTGCACTTATGAAAACTTCTTCTTCATAAAAGGCTATTTCTCCTAGCTTCATTCTTACTTTCTCGTTATTTTCCATATGGGCTGTAATTATATTTGTATCCAAGATATAGTTCATTCGAAGAAATTCCTCCTTCGTACAGCTTCCTTAAAAGCTTTCATTTCTTCTGAGGTCAAATCCTGCAACATTCCGGCCGTTGCTTCTATCACTATTATTCTTCTAATTCTTTTCCTGAGCTCATCATCGGCAATGGATATCAACTTTTCAGGGGCCTCACATACACTGAAGTATTGAATTCTCTCCTGTGATGGATTTTGAGGAAAAATAATAACTGAGGGGTATCAATCTGATTATTTTAATCTATTTGCACCTGTTATCCATGGAAAAAGCCACCCAGCATGTGCAAAGCGAAATAAAAGACTCATAACCCAAACAGTATGGGCCAAAGGGGTTCTTACTACTGGATTTTTTGAATTCTGGTGTATTTTGGTTTTTTCAATCATGGTCAGGATTCTTCGTAGAATACTTGGTACCTATTTTTCTTTTTTGTTGAATTTTCTGGTTCTGCTCGTTTTGCGATTCTTTTTCTTATTCTTTCATCTACATCTTTATTCTTAGTTCTGGGAAAATATCCATCTTTAGCATAGAAACCTACCAAAAGACTTATATAAAAAAATACTTATTCAAAAATAGCAAAAATAAGTAAATGGAGGCAAAAAAATGAAAAAGAAAAGTGAAGCAAAAAACAAGGGGGCGGAAGCTGTCCACTTTCCAAAGAAGTGTGAGTGCATGCCCCAGAAAACAGTAGAAAAACTGCAAGAAGTATTGAAACGGCAGGGAATAGATGGAAAACTAAGACTGTGCAAAGAAGTGTGTGAAGATTGGGACCCTAACAAATACGTTGGCATTTGGGCATTNTAAGGTTCCTGTTGAAAGTGAGAGCCCTCAACCACGCAGTGAGTTATTAGCCTGGATAGACGACAACTACAATGGAGATCCTGGCACCAGAGACTTCGGCGAAGATCGGCTCGACCAATTCTGGGCACACAGTTTTACTGACCTTGCAGTGCCAGGGTACCTGTGTGAAATCCAGGGCGCTGTTTTGGAGGTTATGGTTCGGAACAAGCACGGTAATGATACCCTCAACGTTGGCTGCATAAACAGCCCCAATGACTCCTGGGAATCTAAGAGACTCACAGACCTTGGCGTCCAGGTCGGACAGAAAAAGAAAATAACTGTTGATTTGAGGAATGTGAATGGGACGAACCTCTTGGGCGTCATAATGTCCAATGGCTTCTTGGATGTGGCTGTTCAGGATGATAGCACGGTTTACTGTGTAAAGCTCTCCTTGAGATGCAGGTGCATTACTATCCCACAAGGCTGGCATTTACCTTTTGATAAAGCAGCACAAAATGTTTTAAGATACCAATTTGAAGAGGGAAATTTAGAAAGAGAGTCATGTGGTATACTTGATTGGAAAGAATTAGACATGAGAATTTTTGATTCTATGAAAGAGAATGTTCGTCGTCCCTTTACCGAAGTATCAGAAATTACGGGTGTTTTCTCCTCCACTGTCAAGGAACACTTTTATAAACATGTCTTACCCCGTTGCAATGTAGCTCATTACTTTTTTCCCAAGGGATACGATTTCTATATGAAAAATCTAATTAGGATACACACAAAATGTGAAAAATCAATTATCAATGCACTAAAATGCTTACCCTGTACAACGTATGTATATCCTCTTGAGAAAGGGTTAATCATAACATTATTCCATGAAAATATCAATATCACCATGACATTTATTGAAAAAATGGAAGAAAATGGGGTAATTGAGCATTATACTCTCTTTACCCCATTGTGGTACGACCATATCTAGTGTGGGTTTCCAGGGCCAGGACCGGGGCCTTCACTAAGGGGTTTTATGTCTTCAAATGGCCATCCTTTCAGTTCCTTCATTGTCTTCACCTCAGTTTCTTTTTGGGAATTTTCAAAATAAAGCTTTATTGGTTTACCTGCAAACCAACCCTGTTACATTTCATTATAAGGTGTTTATTTTGTAGAGCTTTATACATAAAAAATCTGGAGCTTAGAGAGAATGATAACCAGGTGCTTTTTGAGTCAGAAAAGGAGTTTTTTTCAGATAAGAAGTATAGAGGAGACGTGTTTGATCCATTTACGTGTGTATTATATGAAATACAGAGAGATAGTAAGGAGATTAGGAAAAAGAAGAGGATATTTAATAGGAGTTCTGAAATTGAGTTTGTAAAGTTTATTAATCCTTTGGGATTTTCAAAAGCTGAGGAGTTTGAGGGGTTATTAACAGAAATATGGGATGAGATTCAGGGAGTTATTGAGGTTATTTAAGATTCATTTTGCCTGTTCTGAATAAGTTTTTCCCTGAAATTATCGAGTATCATCTATTTTCAGAGTAATACACTCACACTACATTAGGCAAACTTCAGGTTTGCACAAAAAACGCAAACCCAAAGCTTAAATATATTAGACCTTAATCCAGAAAGAGGTGATTGTATGAAAAGAATAACTGTCTGGGCTATCTTAATGACCATATCACTTGCGGGATCTGTAGCAGCTCAACTTCCTTGGAATTTAACAAGTAAAGATGATATGTTATCTCTAAGCCCGAAGGTGATACAACAGACACCAACACCAACACCAGACCCAGACCCACCAGAAAAAGATCGAGAACCACCTAAAAACCCACCAGTAAACCCAGCAAAACCAGACCAAGACCCACCAGAACCATTTTGTTGGAGATGGTATTATTTAGATTCTACTTCCCGTGCCTCAGCGAGCAAAGGCGGATTTGCTGTTGGGGGCTTTTCATCGGCGTAAATTCATCTCCCTCATTCAACGTTAAGTTAGGGAAAGCAGTAATAGATTCTACGTATGGAGGAGGAGTTGGGTCTGTCTCTACACCGCCCTTGGGTACTCATTCCTCCTTCTTTTTNTCAACATCTATCCTGCTGTGCGTGGTGTTCTTTTAGGTTATCTGACCACAGGGTTCACATACAATTTCTATCTCTCCAGTAGACATTGAAACAGACTTTAGAGATTATAATAACTCGAGCAAAGAAAGATGAGCACTATGGAATGTTGAAGAAAAAAAGTCTTCCAAGAGTTCTGCTGCTCATAATACCACTAAACCAACAAAACCGCTAAAATCCCTGTCAGAAAAATTCCATCAAATGTACCAGCCCCGCCAATGGAAGCTATAGGAGCTCCCAATTTTTTGATCTTATCTAAATTTAACAAATCAGCCCCAATTAAAACACCTAAAACACCGCACGTGTAGGCAACGACTGTTCTCATACTCCCAAATACAAAAGCCAGAGCAATTGCCACCAAAGCAGACACTACAGGTGCCACAAAGATCGGCATAGCAATCCCCATGCCAGGGACAGGTTTCGAGCATTTATAACTCACTGCAGTACACACTATTGTCCCTATGATGATAGAAGGAATCATCTCTGGAAACCTCACAATGAGAACACAGGAAATCAAGACAGGAATGACTGCACCCCCAAAATTGGCAGCAATCACTGTGGTTACTGTCTTCCTCTCTACGACCCGTTCTGGGAAGAACCATCCATAATACTTAGAGGGTTTGTACGTCAGAATATCACCTGTTGATTCCACTTTCTTAAGGGGTATATTAATGAAGCTGCCAATTAATGAGCCAAATAGTATTATAAAAGCAAAAGATGGAGGAAATCCCAGTTTAGCAAAGGATATGCTAATGATATTAATAAAAATTATACCAAACAAGAGCGGCAGCAGTAAGAGTAGGAGAAAAAAGAAAGGCATGCTCGCTGGCGTTTGAACCATTCTATCCATGTAAAAGAGAAAACCTCAACTCTTATAAGTGTTTGGGAAATGTTGTCCCGTCTTTGGGTGTTCCCTCTGTCATGTTACACGTGTAAGAGTGGAATTATCATGAATTTTTTTGTTGATTCAATAAAAATAGACAGTTCTAGAGGCATAGAGACTGAACACCCAGAAATTTGACAACCTCGGAGGGGTTATAATCTTTTTTAGCAACGTTCTCCTAACTATAGATATGGCAATAATCTATAATCATTTTTGTTACACGTGTAACAACGTTGACAACGACCAACAAGAACCTTTAAACTATCACTGTGCTTACTGAATTGAGAGCTCCAAATCGTGAGTTGTTCACATCATGTGTACAAGCCGTTAATCTTTTATCTGTGTCGTCCAAGGTTATCCTATGAAAATTGTAGACTTGAGAAGTGACACCTTTACGTTACCAACACCAGAGATGATGCAGGCTATCCAGGAAGCAGAGTTAGGAGATGACGTTTTCCAGGAAGATCCCACCATGAACAAGCTCGAAAAATTAGCAGCACAAAAGATAGGAAAAGAGAAGGCGTTATTTGTTACCAGCGGTACTCAAGCCAATGTCGTATCTCTGCTCGCCCATACAGAGCGCGGAGATGAAGTCATCATGGAAGCCCAGTCCCATACGTACCTGTATGAAGTGGGAGCAATGGCAGCTTTAGGAGGGTTGATGGCTCATCCTGTACCTGGGAACAAAGGAGTTTTATACCCAGAAGATGTGAAAAAGGCTATCAGAGGAGATGATATCCACTTTCCTAGGACCAGGTTAGTATGTTTGGAGAATACCCACAACAATGCAGGAGGTATTGCAGTTACTCCAGAGCAGATCAAAGCAGTAGCTGACGTGGTAAAACCCCAGAACATAAAAATGCACTTAGATGGTGCGCGCGTGTTTAATGCAGCTGTAGCATTAAATACAGATGTCAAAACAATTACCAAAGAATTCGATTCTGTCATGTTCTGTTTATCTAAAGGATTGTCAGCCCCTGTGGGTTCTATGGTGTGCGGCTCAGAAGAATTCATCATGAAAGCGAGAAAAGCACGCAAAATGCTGGGGGGAGGCATGAGACAGGCAGGTATACTGGCAGCCTGCGGTATTGTGGNTGTAGAGAAAAT
>JGI2171J19970_10000475_pt1 | contig 21321 bp, 19 predicted proteins | sample DeeMarSWOR324_28_FD_19970 | JGI IMG/M metagenome (IMG submission 19970) | reverse complement strand
AAAAATTCCCTTGACAAGCAAAGAATTTAAGTCTAATAATAGGAAAAGTGGGATAAAGTGGTAAAAAGTGGTAAGAAAGGGGACCCACCATGTTCAGGGGGAGGTTTGAACACACCATCGACCCAAAGGGCAGGGTCAGCATACCCTCGAAATTCAGGGAGATCCTCACCAAAAAGTACGACGAACGGCTTGTTGTCACCAATTTCGACGGATGTTTGGTGGCTTACCCTCACGAGGAATGGGTGCAGCTGGAGGAAAAGGCCAGCTCGCTCTCCATGGTTAAAAAGGAGACACGGGCCTTCATGAGGTTTTTCTATTCAAGTGCCATCGAATGTACCCTAGACAAACAGGGGAGGATTCTCATCCCGCAAACCCTGAGGGACTATGCGGACCTGGAGAAGGAAGTCGTTTTGGTTGGGCAATTGAGGAAGATCGAGATTTGGTCAAGTAAGAGGTGGGGTGAGGAAATTGTTAAGGCCCATGAAAACTTCGACCAGATCAGCGATGTCCTCTCCGAGTTTGGACTTTAGATCAATGCATGAAACCATGGGGCGCTGAAATGAGGACAACAGGGATATGGGCTATGAGCATTTCCCCGCGCTGGTAGAGGATGTTATTGAATTCCTCGGCCCACATCCCGATGGGATATATGTCGACGGTACCCTTGGTGGAGGAGGGCACGCCCTCAGGATTCTGGAACGAAGCTGGCCGACGGGTCGCCTCGTCGGTATCGACCAAGACGAAGAAGCCATTGAGGAGGCTCGCAAAAGGCTTAAGTCCTATGAGGCGAGAACGAGCATCATTCACGGAAATTTCTCCAATCTGAGGGTCATATTGGGGGAATTGAAGATCAGCGGGGTGGACGGGATAGTGCTGGACTTGGGAGTTTCATACCATCAGTTGACCAATGGGAAGAGGGGATTCAGCTTTCAAAGGGAGGGCCCATTGGATATGAGAATGGATCGAAGTCGGGGAGAACCCGCATCAAAACTGATTAACACCCTCCCACAAGGAAAATTGGAGGGAATCCTCAGGAGATATGGCGAGGGGAGATGGGCGAGGAGGATCGCCAAGGCAATCGTGAGGCATCGGCAAAAGACCCCCATCACCACCACGACCCAGCTCAGGGATATCATATCGTCGGCCATATCGAAGGCGCCTCGTCATATCCACCCTGCCACAAAGGCCTTTCAGGCCTTCAGGATAGCGGTAAACGATGAGCTCAGCAATTTGGAGAGGGTGATACGAGATGGTATTCCCCTGTTGAAGAGGGGTGGTCGCATCGGCATCATATCTTTTCATTCCCTGGAGGACCGAATCGTTAAGGAGACCTTTCGGCATTACGAGAGAGATCTGGGACTCATAACCATTATCACCGGTAAGCCTATCTCCCCGTCAAAGGAGGAAATTGCGGAGAATCCAAGGGCAAGAAGCGCCAGATTGAGAGTCGCGGAAAGGGCTTGAAATGAGCAAGAATTTTTTNNCATCAGCGTTGGNTGCTCCCATGGAGGGCGTTCTCATCCCGGGAAAGGCAAAGGCCCCGGGAAAAACAAGCGGCCTCCTTGTGTTCTGCATCATAACTGCTTTAATAGCCGTTTCCCTCTTCTACGTCTGGTCCCGAATCCTGGTGATCAACCTGGGATATGACCTCTCGGAAGCCATGGATAAGCAATGGAAGATGGTTGGGGATAATAAGAAATTGCACATAGAGATAGCACTCCTCAAATCCCCGGCAAGGATTGAAAGGATTGCCCAGGAGGAGCTGGGCATGGAAAAACCCCTCCCCGGGCAGATTATTTTGATGAAATGAGACGAAAATCCATTAATTGGACGAAGGCTCGTATATTTGCCGTCTTTGTGCTCCTCTTTCTCTGCTTCCCTATTCTTTTCATGCGGATCATTCAGCTACAGCTCATGAAGACGGATGAGCTCTCCCGAATTGCGTCGAAGCAACATCAAAGCATCATCGTCCTCACTCCCAAGAGGGGAACCATTTATGACGCTAAGGGAAACACCCTGGCGAAAAGCATTGATGTAAATTCCGTCTACGCGAGGCCCTGCGATGTGAAAAATCTATCTCAGACAGCAANAAAGCTGGCCGATATGCTCGATCTCGACAAGGGAGCCCTGNNNAAGAANTTGAAGACGGAAAAGAACTTCATCTGGGTAAAACGCAAGGTGACCCCGAGAGAGACGGCCCACATAAAGGAGTCCGAGTTAAAGGGGATANACTTCCTGAAGGAGAGCAGGCGATTCTATCCTCAACGGTCCGATCCCCATTCCCATTACTTTGGCCGCTCATCTCGTCGGATTTGTGGGGATTGACTCAAAGGGCTTAGAGGGTATTGAGGCAAAATATGACGCCGCCCTGTCGGCGAACACGACTCAACTTATCCTCGGGAAGGACGCCTTTAAAAGGGAGATTATCACGGAGGTTCCCATTCCGGGGAAATCGCCCGAGAATTACAGCCTCTACTTGACTATTGACACGTACATTCAACACGTCGTTGAGATGGAATTAAAAAAGGCCGTGGAGGCAAAAGGGGCGAAAAAGGGAATGGCCATCGTTATGGATCCCACATCTGGTAAGGTCTTGGCAATGGCCAATTACCCCTCCTTTAACCCCAACCGATTTTGGGATTATCCTCCCGACAGATGGAGAAATAGAGTAGTTACAGATATGTTTGAGCCCGGCTCGGTCTTTAAGGTATTCCTGGCCTCGGCCGCCCTCGAGGAGAAGGTGGCCAAAAAGCACGATATCTTCTTCTGCGAAAATGGTTCCTATACCATTTCGGGAAAGAGGATTCGCGATGTGAAAAAACATGGGTGGCTCAGCCTTGAACATATCATTAAGTATTCAAGCAATATCGGCGCGACGAAGATCGCCCAACGGATGGGAAGGGAGAAATTCTATACGTATATCATGAAATTCGGCTTCGGCCATGAGACCGGGATCGATCTCCCCGGCGAAGCCAACGGCATTGTGAAATCTCCCAAAAAGTGGTCCGGGGTCGCCTTGGGGAATATCGCCTTTGGACAGGGCATCGCCGTGACATCCATTCAGCTTATTACCGCCATCTCCGCCATCGCCAACGGAGGACAACTCCTGAGGCCCTACGTGGTTGAGAGGATCGCCGATTCCAAGGGAAACGCGGTAAGGCAATTCCATCCCGTGATCATCAGGCGGGTCCTATCCAAAGAGACGGCTGAAACAATGACCTCTATCCTTAGACGCGTAGTAGAAGAAGGGGGGACTGGAACAAAGGCGGCCCTGCCGGATTATGATGTTGCCGGGAAAACGGGAACGGCGCAAAAGGTAGACAGGACCGTTGGGGGCTATTCCGAAGACCGATTCATCAGCTCCTTCGTGGGATACGGACCCTGCAGTCAGCCGCGATTGGTCATTCTCGTAGTGATTGATGAACCCCAAGGCATCCCCTACGGGGGAACGGTTGCCGGGCCCGTCTTCAAGAATATTGCAGAGCGATCGCTGACACACCTCAACATCCCTCCGACCCGGGTAACTATACTTGCTCAGGCCCCGGGGGAGAAAAGAGCGCCGGAACCCGTGAAAAGGGCCGTCCAAAGCGTGAAGGCTCGAGGGAGGATGCCGGATCTGCGGGGATTGAGCATGCGCACCGCATTGAATACGGTGAAGGCCTTACAGTTGTCAGTGAAGGTCTCGGGAACCGGGAGGGTAGTCGATCAACACCCGAGCCCGGGGATAAGTGTGGAAAAGGGAGAAACCTGTTTTCTCACCTTTAGGCCGGATTTCTGAGGCTGCGGGTTGATAATTCATGAAGCTGAGGGATTTGGTGAGGGGACTTGAGCACCGGGAAATTCAAGGACAGCTGTCGATGGAGATTGGGGGAATTGCCTACGATTCGAGACGGATTCAAAGGGGCTTTCTCTTCGTTGCTATGAAGGGGCAGGAGGCGGACGGACACGATTATATAGAAGAAGCCATTAAAAAAGGGGCATGCGCCGTGGTCCTACAGGACGAAAATCGAAGGATCAGGGGAATTCCAACGGTGGTGGTACCCAACAGCCGAAAGGCCCTGGGGACGATCTCTACGGCTTTCTTCGCTAACCCCTCAGCCAAGATGACGCTTATCGGTATCACCGGTACCAATGGTAAAACCACCACGGCATACCTCGCCGAATCCATCCTGAGGGCAGCCGGGTTCAGACCCGGTGTGATCGGAACCATCGACTACCATTTCGAGGGAACCTTCCGGAAGTCGATAACGACAACCCCCGAATCCTACGACCTCCAAGAGATGTTGAAGGATATGCTGGAGGAAGGGATCTCCCATGTCATCATGGAGGTCTCCTCCCATGCCTTAGACCAGCACAGGACAGAGGGATGCCATTTCGATATCGGGGTTTTCACCAATTTAACCCGGGATCATCTCGATTACCACAAGACAATGGATCACTATTTCGAGAGCAAGGCCAGCCTCTTTACCCACCTCTTACGGAAAAGCATGAAGCCCCACTCGGTGGCCCTCATCAATCTCGATGATCCCAAGGGGCGAATCCTCTGGGACAAGGCCACCCTGCCGAAGATGAGCTATGGGCTAAGGGGAAAGAGGCACATCTCTGCCAAGGAGATCCATAACACCATCACTGGTCTTTCAGCAAAGATTACCACGCCCAACGGGGGGTTCTCCTTTGATTCTCCCCTCCTTGGGGAGTTTAACCTCTATAATATCCTCGCCGCCGCGGGAATCGGGCTTGCCCTGAAGCTGGACCTGGGGGTGGTTCGAAGTGGCATTGAACGCCTTGGTGGCGTGCCAGGAAGGGTTGAGGGCATCGAGAACGAGAGGGGCCTGCATATCTTCGTCGACTACGCCCACACCCCTGATGCACTGGAGCGGATTTTGAAGGCCCTGAGGGACGCTAAGGGAGGGGGAAGGGTCATCACCCTTTTCGGTTGCGGCGGCGACCGAGATAGGGCTAAACGCCCCCTCATGGGTTCGATAGCCGCCCGCTATAGCGATCTCACCGTGATCACTTCAGACAACCCACGAACCGAGGATCCAGCTGCAATTATCGCGGAAATTGAGCAGGGAATGAGAACCGAGTCCATTCGGGCAATGGACCCGAGAGAGTTGGCCCAAGGGTTCACGGAGAAGGGGTATGTCAAGGTCTTAGAGAGAAGGGAAGGTATCCGGTTGGTTATCAAACTCGCCCAAGCGGGCGATGTGATTTTGGTCGCGGGAAAAGGGCATGAGGACTATCAGATCATCGGGCGGGAACGGCGCCCCTTCGACGACCGACATGAGATTAGACAAGCCTTGAAAGAGGCCCTCGGATGAGCGGGAGTTTTTCCCTCCAAGATATCTTGGATGCGACGGGAGGCAGGTTAATAAGAGGGAACCTAGACACGGTATTTGAGGGGATCTCCATTGACTCGAGAACCATTAAAAGAGGGAAGCTCTTTATCGCCCTGAGAGGGGTAAGATTCGACGGACATCAATTCGTCAGCGAGGCCATGGAGAGAGGAGCGGAGGGCGCCATCGTCGAAGGCGAACCCCTGGGCACAGAGGCTCCCTTCGACCCAATGGAGAAACCCGTTATCGCGGTGGTGGATACCTTAAGAGCCCTGGGAGATATCGCCCATTGCTGGAAGGAGAAGCATTCGATTCCCCTCGTTGCGGTTGTCGGAAGCAACGGGAAAACGACCACCAAGGAAATCATTGCAACTCTCCTTGAGGGATCCTTCAGGGTATTAAAGACTTTGGGAAACCGAAATAACCTGGTGGGACTCCCCCTCACCCTTTTGGATCTCTCCCCCGAGCACACTATTGCGGTGGTGGAAATGGGGATGAACGTACGGGGGGAGATAGAGAGGATGACCGAGATGGCCAACCCGGATGTCGGCCTCATTACCAATATTAGCGAAGCACATCTGGAAGGCCTCGGCACCTTTGAGGAATTGGTAAAGGCAAAAGGGGAACTATGGGACACCATGCGGCCCAACGGGGTAATCGTTGTCAACCAGGATGATGCAAACGTGCTGAAATGCGCGAACGGGTATCCCGGCAAAAGGGTCACCTTTGGAGTGGAAGTTCCCAGTGATGTGATGGCCCAGGGCATCCGCATTGAAGGGGGAAAGGGAGTCCGCTTTACCCTAACGGTGAGGGGTGAAGAGGCTGAGGTCAACTTTCCCATGATGGGAATCTCCTCCGTATACAATGCATTGGCGGCAACGGCCGTGGCCTCGATCTACGGGGTGCAGTTAAGGGAAATCAAGGAACGGCTCGAGGGGTTTAAACCCTTCTCCATGCGCATGGAGATTATCCGGTTGGACAATGGGGCTACCATTATTAACGATGCGTATAATGCCAACCCCCGATCCATGGAACTCGCCCTGAAGGCCCTCTCCCAGGTGAAAGAGGCGGAAAGGGGAATTGCAGTCCTGGGGGACATGCTCGAACTGGGCCAATTCAGCGAAGAAGCCCATGCACGGGTAGGGGAAAAGGTGGTCTCCTTTGGCGTGGACTTATTGTTCACCCTGGGGGAAAGGGCGCAAACCATCGCCGGAAGGGCCCGGCAGGCGGGGCTGGATAAGGGTCGAGTGGTGGTCTCAATGGACCACCGCGACCTCCTGCATAAATTGAAAAAGACCATAAAGCGCGGGGATTGGATCCTCGTGAAAGGGTCTAGGTCAATGTCCATGGAGAAAATCGTCGGCGCGCTCATGGGGGAAGAAGGCTAGTGCTCTACCATCTCATTTATCCTCTCTATACGATCTACTCATTCCTCAACGTCTTCCGGTACATCACCTTCAGGACCATCTATGCGACGTTAACCGCCCTGGTGATCAGCTTTATCATCGGTCCGTGGCTCATAAAAAAACTGATGGATTTTCAACTGGGCCAATCCATTCGGGAGGATGTGCCCAGGTCACATCTGACCAAGGAGGGAACTCCCACCATGGGAGGCATGTTGATCCTCTTTGCCTTGCTTGCGCCGACCCTGCTGTGGGCCGACCTCACCAACAGGTACGTTTGGCTCGTCTTGCTGAGCACCGTGGGCTTTAGCCTCATCGGCTTTCTCGATGACCTCAAGAAGGTGAAGGACAAGGATGGGATGGGCATAAGAGCGAGATACAAGTTTCCCCTTCAGATCGGCATCGCCTTGGCAACCACATGGATCCTCTACGTCACCTTCGACTTCAGCACCCAGCTATGGGTTCCCTTCATGAAGAGGACAACACCTGATCTTGGCTGGTTGTACATCCCCTTCGGAATAGCGGTCATCGTGGGAACCTCTAATGCGGTCAACCTCACCGATGGATTGGACGGGTTGGCCATTGGGCCTGTCATGGTCTCCGGGGCCACCTTTCTCCTGTTTTGTTATCTGGCGGGAAACTATAAATTCGCCAACTACCTTCAAATTGCCTTCATCAGAGGGAGTGGGGAGTTGACCATTTTCTGTGGAGGACTGGTTGGCGCGGGCCTCGGTTTCCTCTGGTTCAATACCTATCCAGCGCAAGTCTTCATGGGGGACACCGGGTCCCTCGCACTCGGAGCGGCTTTGGGAACAGTGGCCCTGGTGACGAAACACGAAATCCCCCTGGCTATTGTGGGCGGGATATTCGTATTGGAGACCGTCTCCGTTATCATGCAGGTGGCCTCATTCAAGCTCAGAAAGAAACGGATCTTCAGGATGGCTCCGCTCCACCATCATTTCGAACTGAAGGGATGGGTGGAACCCAAGGTCATCGTGAGGTTCTGGATTATCACGATTATCCTGGGACTCGTGGCCATCAGCACGTTGAAGCTGAGGTAATTCTCCATTGCGAGGATTCAAATGAAGCTCGAGGGAAAGCGGGTCTTAGTGGTGGGATTGGCGAGGACGGGAAGAGGGGTTGTCCGATTTCTGTCCGAGCAGCGCGCTCGGGTTACGGCGACCGATATCCGATCCCTCGATNAGCTCGAGGAGTGCGCCTCCACCATAAGGAATCTCCTTGTAAGGACCGAGCTTGGGGGGCATAAAACCGAAACNTTTTTGGAGAGCGACCTGATCGTAGTCAGCCCAGGAGTTCCGCTCAACATCGAACCCATCACGGCGGCTCGAGAAAAGGGCATTACGGTCATAAGCGAAATTGAGCTGGCATTCCGATTCATCCGCGATCCCATCATCGGGGTAACGGGTACAAATGGGAAGACAACCACTACCCTCCTGCTTGGGGATATGCTCAAGGCATCCGGTAAGAGGGTCTTCGTGGGGGGAAATGTGGGTAATCCCCTCATCGATTGCATCGGGCGGGATAGATGGGATTATGTGGTAGCCGAAATTAGCAGCTTTCAACTGGAGGGAATCGATAAATTCAGGCCCCATATAGCCCTCATGCTCAATATCACCGAGGACCATTTGGACCGCTATCCCGATTATGGGGAATACATCAAGGCCAAATTTCGGCTCTTCTCAAACCAGCGAGATTCGGATTTTGCCGTCCTCAACGCCGATGACGGGACCATCGGGGCAATGAGCTTCCAAATCAGGGCGAGAAAATGGTATTTCAGCCTTGCGTCTCCCGTCGAGCTGGGGACCTTCTTACACGGAGACGCCCTCGTTTACCATGATCAGAGGGGAACCGTTGAGCGTTTGGACCTCAGGCGTGTTTCGCTGAAGGGAATCCACAATATCGAGAATATGTTAGCGGCAGTGGCGACGGCCAAAATCTGCTCCTGTCCAAAGGCGGCCATTCAGACGGCCCTGGAGGCCTTCAAGGGACTGCCTCACCGTTTGGAGTTTGTAAGGAAACTGGATGGGGTGAGTTTTTACAACGATTCCAAGGGGACCAATGTGGGCTCCGTAGTCAAATCCTTGAGAAGCTTCCGCGAACCCATCATTTTGATCGCAGGAGGAAAGGACAAGGGGGGAGATTATGGCCCCCTCAAGGGCATCGTGGGAGCAAAGGTGAAACGACTGATCTTAATCGGTGAGGCGAGACGGAGAATGGCGGAGGCATTGGGGGGAAGGGCTCCTATCTCCTTAGCCGACACCCTTGAGGAAGCAGTCCATCGAGCCTTTGATGAATCGCAGCCGGGGGATGTAGTGCTCCTGTCCCCGGCGTGTTCAAGTTTTGACATGTTCAGGGATTACGAGGAGAGGGGAAACCTCTTTAAGGAAATCGTTCATCAACTGCGCGGAGAGAATTCCAGAGGAGCTCTTACGGCATGAGGGAACGGGCTCAATACGACCTCCCCCTGTTGATCATTACCATCTCGTTGATGGGGGTGGGGATCGTCATCGTGTACAGCGCCAGCGCCATTCTTGCGGCGGATAAATTCGGAGACGGGTACTACTTCTTAAAAAAACAGGCCCTCTTCGGTGGTTTTGCCGTGGCCGTAATGATGGTAATGATGAACATCCCTCACACCCTTCTGAAAAGGCTGGCCTATCCCATACTGGGATTAAGCCTGTTCTTCCTCATACTGCTGTTGATTCCGGGAGTAGGATATAGGGTCGGTGGCTCTACCCGATGGATTCGGCTCATCCACCTCTCCTTTCAACCCTCGGAGTTGGCAAAACTTGCCCTTATCATCTTCTTGGCGTACTTCTTGGAAAAGAAGGGAGATCGAATGAAAACCTTCGCCACGGGTTTTCTTCCGGTCCTCGTTATCTCGGGCACGATTATCTATTTGGTCATGCTCCAGCCGGATTTCGGCGTGGCCCTCTTCCTGGCGACTATGGTGTTCGTACTCCTCTTCATCGGAGGAGCGAGGGTTTCCCACCTGCTCTACTCCATTTTGGCGTCTACTCCCATCGTCTATTTTCTCATCACGAGGGTCGATTATCGCTATAACCGGATTATCGGATTCCTGAATCCCTGGGAAGATCCCGGTCGAACGAGCTTTCAGATCGTCCAATCCCTTCTGGCCTTTGGGGCAGGGGGGCTGCTCGGCACAGGCCTCGGGGGCGGTAGCCAGAAGCTCTTCTTTCTACCAGCCCCGCATACCGACTTTATCTTTTCCGTGATCGGTGAGGAATTGGGAATGGTGGGTGCAACCATCACCTTGGGTCTCTTCGCCCTATTTACAATTCGGGGTATTCGTATTGCCCTCATGGCGGGAGAATCCTTTGGAACCCTTCTGGGGGTCGGGATTACGGCCATGATCTCAATACAGGCCATCGTCAATATGGGGGTAGTTCTCGGGTTACTCCCGACAAAGGGACTAACCCTCCCCTTTATCAGTTACGGTGGAACGTCCCTCCTGGTCAATGCAACGGGGGTGGGAATTCTCCTCAATATCTCATCAACGGCGCGAAGGACATGAGGATCGTCATTGCCGGCGGCGGAACTGGGGGGCACCTCTTCCCCGGGATTTCCATAGCCGAGGCATTCAAGAACAGAGAGGCTCGAAACGAAGTCCTCTTCGTCGGGGCCAGGAGTGGCATTGAGGAATCCATTATCCCAAAAATGGGGTTTCCATTGAGGACCATTTCCGTCTCCGGGATCAGGGGTAAGCAGCTACGGCGAAAACTGAGCGCCCTCTGGAGGGTTCCCGTCGGCATCGCCGCCTCGGCCCGAATTATCCAAGAGTTCAAGGCAGACCTGATCATCGGGGTCGGGGGCTATGCCTCGGGACCGGTGGTAGTTGCTGCATTTCTTTCAGGGATAAAGAGGGCCATCCAGGAACAGAATGCCACCCCCGGGTCGACTAATCGCCTGTTGGGAAGGCTCTCCGATGCCATATTCATTTCCTTCGAAGAAAGCGCATCCTATTTCCCTCGGGGAAAGACGATTCTCACGGGGAACCCGGTGAGGAGGGACTTCCTTCAGGGGCTCGAGGACACCCGGGACGGAGATGAATTTAACCTCTTCATCTTCGGGGGAAGCCAAGGGGCCCACCGGATAAACCAGAAAATGGTGGAAGCCCTGGATTGGCTGCGGAAGGTTCGGGATAGGCTGAAAATTACCCACCAGACGGGAAGAGACGACCTGGAATTCGTGTCCCAGAACTACCAGAGGAGGGAATTCCGGGCATCGGTGAGGGCATTTATCGACGATATGGCCAACTGCTATCGAAACGCGCACCTGGTCATCTGCCGCTCCGGAGCTACAACGGCCTCCGAGCTGACCGTATCCCGAAGGGCCTCCATCCTCATCCCCTATCCCCATGCCATCGGTGATCACCAGACCCTCAACGCGAAAGTCCTGGTAAGGGCGGGGGCTGCACGGATGATCCCCGATTCGGATCTGACGGGGAAGCTCCTGGCCGATACAATTCTGCACCTGTATCGAAATAGGGATGAGATTTCCGTCATGGAGGAACGGGCGGGGGATCTGGCTCGGCCCGATGCCGCTGATCTCATCGTTGATTGGTGCTATAACCTGGTTTCTTTGAAAAGGGAGCCATGTATCGAAAGACCAAGATAGACCATATCCATTTCGTTGGGATCGGGGGGATCGGGATGAGCGGGATCGCGGAGGTCCTTCTCAATCTCGGCTATGAGGTCAGTGGTTCCGATATTCGCGACACCGAAATAACTCAGCGATTGGAGCAGTTGGGGGCAAAGATCTCCTACCAACATCAGCGTGAGAACGTCGAAGGGGCGGGGGTAGTTGTCGTCTCCGCGGCCATCAAGGAGGGGAATCCCGAGGTCCAAGAAGCGGCCGAAAAGCTCATTCCCGTCATTCCACGAGCGGAGATGTTGGCAGAACTTATGCGAATGAAATACGGCGTGGCCGTGGCGGGAAGCCACGGGAAGACCACTACTACTTCGCTGATCGCCACCGTCTTAGCCCACGGGGGGTTGGACCCCACGGTCGTCATCGGCGGAAAGCTCAACAGCATTGGGAGCAATGCCAAACTGGGCCAGGGAGACTTCTTGGTGGCCGAGGCAGATGAGAGCGACGGATCGTTCCTCAGGCTCTTGCCGACAATCGCCGTGGTAACCAGCATCGATCCCGAACACCTCGATTACTATCAGGGGATTGAACAGATCAAGGAGGCCTTCCTTCAGTTCATCGACAAGATCCCCTTCTTCGGCCTTGCGGTCCTCTGTCTGGATCAGGAAAACGTTCAGAGCTTGATCCCCCGATTGAAAAAACGCTTTACGACCTATGGTCTCTCCAGTCAGGCCGACTTTCAGGCCAGGGATATGAGCTTCGATGGACCCCATTCCTCCTTCGACTTGGTTCACAAAGGAAAGCGCATGGGAAGGTTTATGGTCCGGATGCCGGGAGTTCACAACGTCTACAACGTGTTGGCCACAGTGGCAACGGCTTTTGAATTGGATTTGGATTTCAAAACGGTCCAAGAGGCGCTGGCCGGGTTTTCGGGAATCCAACGTCGATTCCAGATGAAGGCTGAAGTCGGGAACATCCTGGTCTTTGACGACTACGGCCACCACCCCACCGAGATCAAGGCAACCTTGAGGGCTGCCAAGGCGGGATGGCGAAGGAGGATTGTAGCCCTCTTTCAACCCCATCGCTACACCCGTACTAAGGCCCTCTTCGATGATTTCCTCACCGCCTTCTACGAGGCCGATGTGCTGGTTATCACCGATATCTACCCAGCAGGAGAGGACGAAATCGGGGGGGTACATGCTCGCCACCTCTTCGAGGGAATTCGGGAACACGGGCACAAGGATGTCCGTTACATCTCAGACCAGCAGGAAATCATCCAATACCTCCCAACGGTTATTATGCCCGGCGACCTCGTGATCACCCTGGGAGCCGGCGATATTTACCGGGTGGGCGAAGATCTGATTGAGGAACTCGGGAAGAAATGGGGAGCGGGGAGCCGCTCATGAGCCAATCATCGCATGGACTTCTGACAGATGAATGAGGAGGGATTGAAATCGCTCATCAAGGGGAAGGTCTCCTTTGACGTTCCCATGGCACGGCATACCTCCTTGAGGGTAGGTGGAAGCGCCGATGTCCTTGCATTTCCCCAGGACGAGGAAGACCTGAGGGTAATAATCCAATTCGCCAAAAAGAAGGCGATTCCCTATTACGTCCTGGGAAGGGGAACCAACGTTATCGTCAGGGATGGAGGTCTCCGGGGCATTGTCATCAGTCTCTGCCGGGGATTCAGGGAAGTGAGCATCATTGGCCGAGAGAACAACGAGGTTTTGGTCTCCGCCGGGGCGGGGGGAGATCTGAAGAGCCTGGTCCGATTTACCAGGAAAAAGAACCTCACGAGCGTTGAGGCATTCACCGGAATTCCCGGCACTGTGGGGGGGGCCCTGGCCATGAACGCCGGGGCCTTCGGTTCGGAAATCGGGGATGTGGTCAGATCCGTCGCCATGATGGAGGATACGGGCGCCGTGATGGTTAAACAACGGGGGGAGCTGAGATTTGAATACCGAAACCTCATCCTCCCCGAGGGGGCTCTTATCCTCAGATGCGTCATAGGGGTGAGGGAATCGGAGGGAAAGGAGATCGCCGCCAAGCTCAAGAACGTCCAAAGGTTGAGGTCCCGATCTCAGCCATGGAATGTGCCGACAGCTGGATCTATCTTCAAGAACCCGGAGGAAGCGCCGGCAGGACAGTTAATCGACGAGTTGGGCCTCAAAGGTTACCGCATTGGAGATGCGCGGATCTCGGAAAAGCATGCAAATTTCATCCTCAATGAGGGAGGTGCCACGGCGGCAGACGTTCTGGCCTTGATGGCCTTCGTTCGGGATGAGGTGTATGAGAAGCGAGGAATTCGACTGATCCCCGAGGTTCATATTATAGGAGAGGGATGAAAAACGCAATGGACCAAGGACGCATTGGCGTGTTGATGGGCGGGATCTCGGCAGAACGGGAGATTTCCCTGAGGACTGGAGAGGCTATCGCACAGGCCCTCAAGGATAAGGGCTATGACGTTTGTCCCATCGACGTGGGTCACGACATCGCCGAACGACTGACCTCCCAACGGATTCGTGTTGCCTTTATCGCGCTGCATGGAAGGTTTGGCGAAGATGGAACCATCCAGGGCATGCTGGAAATGATGAGAATTCCCTATACGGGCTCAGGGGTTTTGGCGAGCGCTCTTTCCATGGATAAGATCATGTCCAAATATGTCTTCACCGCCCACGGGATTCCCACCCCGGCTTCTCACATTTTACGAGCCAACGAGGACGCAGATGAGGCCTCGGAAAAGGTGGACTTTCCCTTCCCCGTTGTGGTGAAGCCGGCATCCGAGGGATCGACCATCGGTGTAGTCATCGTCCAGGATAAAGAAGGACTAGCCGAGGCCATCGAGCACGCCCGGCAATACGACCATCGGGTGCTCGTGGAAGAATACATCAAGGGGAAGGAGATCACCTTAAGCGTATTGAATGGGCAACCGCTGCCCATAATCGAGATTGCCCCGAGGAGTGGATTTTACGATTACCGGGCCAAGTATACCAAGGGGGAGACCGAATACATCATACCGCCCCGCTTACCCTCCATGGCCCAGGAGGAAGCCGAGCGGGCCGGTTTGGAGGCCTATAATGTCTTGGGATGTGAGGGGTGCGCACGGGTGGATATGATGGCAAATGAGCGGGGAAAAGCCTTCGTCCTCGAGGTCAACTCCATGCCCGGGATGACGGAGACGAGCCTCGTGCCAAAGGCTGCCCAGTTTACCGGGATCGACTTCCCGGAATTGGTGGAGAAGATCCTGAAGGGTGCCTCATTGAAGACCGCAGTCCGAGGAGGGTAAGGGAATGGGACGTCTTCTCAAGGGGCTCTGTAAGGTCACCATACTCATATTGGTCGTGGCCGTCCTTGCCTTCATCTGTCGCGTCGTTTATGGCTACATGATGGATGTACCGCTGCTAACCCTCCGGGAAGTAGTCATTGAGGGTTGCCGGAAAACCTCTGAGAGGGACATCTTGTTCACAACGCAATTGCACCGCAGACCGAATATCCTCAGCATAGAGCTCGCCTCGGTGAGGAACAAAGTGGAGAACAACCCCTGGATAGAGCGCGCGGAGATAAGGCGGGTCTTCCCCGATAGGATCTCAATAAAGATTACCGAACGGCGACCAGCGGCCTTCATCCTCCTGGACCGGCTCTACTACGTTGATGCCCAAGGGGTCATATTCGCGAGGGTACCCGAGGGGCATGAAATCGATCGCCCCATTTTGACGGGGCTCCACCGCGATGATTTCGAGACCAACCCGGACCAATCACGGGGATTACTCTCCAAGGCATTGGGGTTGCTGAAGTTGATGGAGGACGCGGAGACCCTTTCCCACAAGGATATCTCCGAGATCCATATGGATAAGACCCATGGGATGGACGTCTATACGAATGAAGGGGCCGTCGAGATCAAATTGGGCCTCGACCGCTACGAGGCAAAATGGAAACGATTGCAGGGGGTTTGGAGACATCTACGTCAAAGGTCCCTTACGCCCGCATATATTAATTGCAACTATGAAAAGAGGGTTATCGTGAAAATGAGGGAAGCAACGGCATGTTTAACCAAAAGGCTTGTGAGAAATTCATAGAGAAAGGAGGTGAGAGATATGGCAGGAAAGCAGGACAAATTGTTGGTGGGATTGGATATCGGAACGACCAAGATATGTACCGTTGTGGGGGAGGTCCAAAACGGATTGGTCAACATCATTGGGATTGGATCCCATCCCTCAAAGGGGCTCAGAAAGGGCGTGGTCGTCAACATTGAAGGAACGGTCCAATCAATAAGAAAGGCGGTGGAGGAGGCCGAGCTCATGGCGGGATGTCAGATCAATTCCGTCTTTGCCGGGATAGCGGGGGGACACGTCCGGGGGATCAATAGCCATGGGGTGATTGCCGTGAAAAACCGGGAAATCACCGAGCACGATATTGCGCGCGTCATCGATGCCGCCAGCACCATCCCCATCCCCATGGATCGAAAGGTTATTCACGTTCTCCCCCAGGAATACATCGTCGACGATCAAAACGGAATCAGGGATCCCGTCGGTATGTGCGGTGTTCGTTTGGAGGGGAAGGTACATATCGTAACTGGGGCGGCCACCTCGGCCGAAAACGTCGTCCGTTGCGCCAATCGGGCAGGGCTTCACGTACAAGATATCGTCCTCGAACAGCTGGGCTGTAGCGAGGCAGTCCTGAGCCCCGAGGAGAAGGAGCTGGGAGTTGGCATCGTGGATATGGGGGGTGGGACTACAGACCTTGTGATATTTTCTAACGGGAGCATCAAACACACATCGGTCCTCCCTTTGGCGGGCAGTCATATCACCAGTGATATCTCCCTGGGCTTAAGGACTCCTGCAGAGGATGCGGAAAAGCTGAAAAAGAAATACGGATGCGCCCTGGTTTCCATGGTGAACAAGGAGGAGATGATTGAAGTCCCGAGCGTGGGGGGGAGAAAGTCCCGGACCCTTTCCCGACAGACTTTGGCGGAGATCATCGAGCCCCGTGTGGAGGAGATTTTGACGCTGGTCCAAGGGGAAATTGTGAGATCCGGTTACGCAAACCTCATCGGTTCGGGGATTGTCCTGACAGGGGGTACTTCTATCATGGAAGGAATGCCCGAGATTGCCGAACAGGTTTTCAACCTTCCCGTGAGGAGGGGATATCCCGTGGGCATAACCGGCCTGGTGGACCTCGTGAATAGCCCCATTTATGCGACGGGGGTCGGATTAGTCATCTATGGAAGCAGGAATCCATCAAAGAGGTCGATCCCAAGTGGTAGGACCGATATCATCTCCAAGGCGAGTCGCCGCATGAGGGACTGGTTGGGGGAATTCTTTTAACGCAAATGACCTGGGAGGGGTGAAATGATTGAATTCGATGAGAACAGGAACGTGGCGGCCAAAGTAAAAGCCATCGGTATTGGTGGAGGAGGGTGTAATGCCATCAATAACATGATCTCCTCCGGGCTGACGGCCGTCGAATTTATCGCGGCCAACACCGACGCCCAAGCCTTGGCGGCCAGCAAGGCATCCCTAAAGCTTCAGCTGGGGGGCAAGATCACCAAGGGGCTGGGGGCGGGCGCCAACCCCGAGATCGGGAGAAAGGCCGCACTTGAGGACATTGACATGATCAGGGATGCCCTGAGGGGGGCGGACATGATCTTCATCACCGCAGGCTTGGGAGGTGGCACCGGAACCGGGGGCGCTCCCATTGTCGCAGAGGTGGCCAAGGAGATGGGCGCCCTCACCGTAGCCATCGTGACAAAACCCTTCATCTTCGAGGGCAAGAAACGGATGAAGCAGGCAGAGGAAGGGGTCATCAACCTGCGCATGACCGCCGATACCTTGATTACCATCCCTAACCAGAGGCTCCTGAGCATTAGTGGAAAAAGCATGCCGTTGTTGGAGGCCTTCGGGAAGGCCGACGAAGTGCTTCTCCATGCAGCCAAAGGCATATCCGACCTGATCGCATTTCATGGCCTCATCAACCTCGATTTCGCCGACGTCAGGACTATCATGTCGGAAATGGGAATGGCCTTAATGGGAACAGGCACTGCATCGGGTGATAATAGGTCGGTGGANGCAGCCCAGAAGGCTATCTCCAGTCCACTGTTGGAGGATATCTCCATAGAAGGGGCCAAAGGGCTTCTCATCAATGTCACTGGTAGCTCCTCCATGACCCTCAACGAGGTTAACGAGGCGTCCGTGCTCATACAGAAGGAGGCCCATGAAGACGCCAATATCATATTTGGGGCCGTCATTGACGAACAGATGGAGGAGGAGATACGAGTAACGGTCATCGCCACCGGCTTTGGGAGGATGGAGGAACGAATGCTTCCCCACCTGAAAAAGGTGTCTCCCATCTCCCTCTCACTCAGGGATAACCTCGACGTCCCTACCTATTTAAGGAAGGAGAGGGAAAAGTCTCAGGAGGTGAAGCCCGAGGGAGTTGATGAGTTCCCCTCCTATGATGAGGAACAGTATGACATCCCAACCTTTCTGAGAAAGCAGGCTGACTAACGCCTTGTTTCCGGTGGGAAAGGGGCATCATGGGCCGGCGTCAGGCTTAGAAGGTCCCTTCCCCCCAGCGCGACTATGTCTTGGAAACTCATCCAGAGGGCTAAAAACCGGCTCTCGGAGGAAAGAGGAACCATCCACAAAGAGTGGGGGGCGAAAACCACCATTTGCCTCGTCTTCCCAAACCGATACTATATCGGCATGTCCAACCTCGGGTTTCAAACCCTTTACCACCAATTGAACCAACTGCGGGACGTCGTCTGCGAGAGGGCCTTTCTCCCCGATAAGGAAGACCTTCCGGAATATAGAAAGACGGACACGGCCCTCTTCTCGCTGGAATCGCAAAGACCTCTCTATGATTTCGATATCCTGGCCTTTTCCATCCCTTTTGAAAACGACTACCTCAATATCCTCACCATTTTGGAATTGGGCAAAATCCCTCTCTTGCGGACGGCCAGAAACGACTCTCACCCGTTGGTCATCGGGGGCGGGGTGGCCCTCTTCTTGAATCCAGAGCCCCTCTCTGATTTCTTCAACGCGTTTCTCATCGGTGAGGGGGAAGAACTCCTCCCGGAGTTCCTGGGATGCCTCCGGCAGGCCGAATGCGAGGGGAAAACTCGAGGGGAGTGCTTGGAGGAAGCAGCCGCCATCCAAGGCGTCTACATCCCTCAGTTCTATGAAGTTCGCTATTTCGATGAGGGTCCCATTAAAAGCTTCATGCCCATGGGTGCCAACCCGAGCCGAATTAAGAGGAGGTGGGTTCGGGATATCAATACCATTCGTACGGTCTCGACCCTTTTCACCCCCCATACACAGTTCAACGATATGGCCCTCGTTGAGCTAAGTCGAGGGTGCCCCAGGGGCTGTCGCTTCTGCGCCGGCTGTTTCGTTTATCGTCCCTTCCGCAATAGAAACCCCGAAGATCTCCGACAGTCCTTCGAGGAGGCACTAGCCCATGAGGGGCGTCTCGGGTTGATGGGCTCAGCGGTTTCCGACCATCCGCGTCTGAGGGAGATATGCCAATCGGTCCTCGATTTAAAGGGAACCCTCTCCATTGCCTCCCTCAGGGCGGACTGCATTTCAGAAGATCTCATTGCATATCTCAAAACCAGCGGGCATAAAACCATCTCCCTAGCCCCAGAGGCGGGTTCGGAGAGGCTCAGACGGTTGATTAAGAAGGGCCTCCGGACGAGCGACTTACTTCGGGCTGTGGAGATCATCGTAAAGACTGGGATTCCCAATATTCGCCTCTATTTCATGATAGGCCTGCCCACCGAAACGGCCCGTGATGTCGATGAAATCGTGGGGCTCACGAAGCGGATAAAGCACGTCTTCTTAAAGGTCGGCCGCGATCAAAAACGGCTGGGGAGGATCACCCTCAGCGTCGCTCCCTTTATTCCCAAGCCCTCAACCCCTTTCCAGTGGGCACCGTATGAGGATATCAATTCTTTGAAGCGCAAGCTGAACCTCATGAAAAATGGACTCCGCGGGGAGGGGAACGTCCAGCTCATACACGATCTCCCAAAGTGGGGATATGTCCAGACCCTGCTCTCCAGGGGCGACAGAAGAGTGGGAAGAATCATATTGGCTGCACATCACAATGGGGGCAAGTGGCAGAAGACCTTCAAGGAAACAAACCTCAATCCCGACTTCTACGTTTACCGGGAGATGGATCTGGATGAAATCTTGCCCTGGGATTTCATCGATCACGGCATAAGCAAGGATTACCTCCGAAGGGAATACCTCGCGGCCTTGAGGGAAAGCGAGGAACAGGAGAATATATCCTTGCAACATTCACCCCCGGAAGGATAAGATATTTGCCATGGAGGAGAATCGCCTACTGCAGGAGCTGGAGGAGATAGCGGAAAAGCTTTCCATTGCGGTGCAGTACGATGACTTGATGGGAATGGATTTCAAAATCAAAGGAGGGTTGTGCAAGCTCCGGGGAAAGCCTGTCATCATCATGGACAGGAGAACGCCCCTCACGGAGAGGGTAGCACTGTTGGTCGGGGCCCTGAGACAGTTCGATCTCTCCTCCGTTTTCATCAGGCCGTATATTCGTTCGATCATAGGAGAACGTTCAGATCAACATGAGAATTGAGAAGGTCTCCTTTACGAGCCAGGGAGTGACAGTATCAGGGGCACTCCACCTCCCGGACGGTGAAAAGCCTCCCTGTGTGATCGCCTCCCACGGGCTCTTCAGCAACAAGGACAGCGAGAAATACATTACGCTCGGGGATCGATGTAGCCGGAAGGGAATAGCCTGCCTCAGGTTCGACTTCAGGGGGTTCGGCGAAAGCGAGGGAAGGGTATCGGAGAGCACCGTATCGGCCCGGTTGATGGATCTGAACATGGCCATCGAATTCGTGAGGTCCCATCCCAGTGTCGGCGACTGCATCGGCCTCATGGGGAGCAGTTTAGGTGGCTACTTATCCCTCATGGAGGCGGCGCGGAGCGACGATATCCGGGCAGTAGTGACGTGGGCAACCCCCTTTACCTTAGCTGCCCTTGAGGAGAGGAGGGGTGAGGGGGAGATGGCCTTGCTGGGGGAGGAATTCTTCAACGACATAAAGGCCCACGACCTGGCCCCTGCCCTTTCCAAGGTGGCCCACTGCCTCGTGATTCATGGAGAACGAGACGAACTCGTTCCCGTCCTACAGGCCAAAATGATATATGAAGGCCTCAATTACCCCAAAGGCATGGAAATTATCGAGGAAGCCGATCACAGGCTTACCCAGCCGGACCATCGGGAAAAGGCTATCGAAATGACGGTGGAATGGTTTGAGAGATATCTTGAGCACTGAGCAGCACGGCCTTCAGGAACAAACGGGTTGGCCCGGGAACCATGAAAGTATGCCACCGATGTAAGAAGGAACTCGAGCTGGGCGACAAGATATCGAGAACCGCTACATGTCCCCACTGCGGGAGTTTCTTGCATTCGTGCCTCAACTGTGCCTTCTATGATCGCAATGCCCATAATCAATGCCGCGAACCCCAGAGCGAATATGTCTCGGACCGGGAAAAGGCCAACTTCTGCGATTTCTTCAGCTTCGCGGAATCGGAGCCCAGCACAAAGAGGGAAGAGCAGGTCGCCGGGGCGAGAAAAGCCTGGGATGAATTGTTCAAGAAGTCACGTTGACCCTCACCGAGGGCGAACCCCTATCCCGCGGGCGATCCCTCGAAAGTTTCCTGAGGTTTACCTCCTTTTAGTGTTATTCCTTGACTGGATTTGATCATCAGGGCAAGACCTCCGGAAAAGTCGCTCCTCGCAGCTCAACCATATTTTTTCAACGATTCCAAAGTCCCTTCGCTTCAGCCGGAATATTGGAATAATGGAATACTGAAATGATGGGTTTATGGATAGGTATTACCCTGAAAGAGGTTGGAGGAGCGTCCGCCTGCGGCGGACTTGAGGCTGAAGGCCAAGAATTCTTTGCCTTGTGCCTCAGC
>JGI2171J19970_10000471_pt1 | contig 21386 bp, 20 predicted proteins | sample DeeMarSWOR324_28_FD_19970 | JGI IMG/M metagenome (IMG submission 19970) | reverse complement strand
TGGAGACAGCAGCCGTCCTGGCCATACTCATGGGCAACATGAGCAGGCTCGCCGCCGACATCGTCTCATGGAGCGGCAGCGAGTTCAGATACATAGAGCTCAGCGACGAGTACAGCAGCAGCAGCAGCATAATGCCCCAGAAGAAGAACCCCAGCACCATAGAGCTCGTAAGAGGCAAATCCGCCGAGGCATACGGCTGCCTCCAGGAGCTCATGACCATGGTCAAGGGCCTACCCACCGGCTACTACCAGGACCTCCAACAGACCAAGATATCTCTCTGGAGGGCCTTCGACACAGTCAAGACCAGCGTCGAGGTCCTCGACGGCGCCATAAAGACCATGAAGGTAAACAAGGACGCCATGCTGGCCCAGACACGGGGCAGCTTCATNTACGCCGTCCAGCTAGCCGAGGTCTTGGCCGAGGAGCAGCTCAGCTTCCGCGAAGCCTACAAGGTCACGGCTGAGGTGGTGAACACCCTCATAGCGGATGGCCGGACACTGGAGCAGCTCAAGCCCGAAGACGTACAGAAGGCGGCGAAGAAGCTGTTCGGCGAGGACGTGAAGGTGAGCAGCGGCATCGCCGGGAAGATCAGCGACCCCCTCAACGCCCTGAACAACCTCAGGAGCCCGGGGAGCCCCCACCCCGCCAACACAAGCATGATGGTGGAGAACCGGCTCGAGCTAAGGGAGAGGTACTGGAAGGAGCTGGACTTCCTCAAGATCAAGCTGGTCATAGCCAGCGACAACCTGAAGAACGCCCTCCAGACCTACTCCTCCTAGACCCCTCCCCCTCCATCTCAGACGGCTTACCTTTAAACCCGGGAAGCCTCCAATATCCTTGAACCGGTTTGAGGCGCCAGTGGATAGTGGCTGCCATAGTGCTAATACTCGGGGCGTCTGTCCTCGTCGAGCTCTACCTCAACAGGCTGTACCCGGAGACAGGGATCGAGATAACCCTCCCAGAGCTCCAAGTCGGAGAGGAACACGTTTACACCTTCTACAGGGAGGGGCAGCTCGTGGGGACACACAGATACATCATAACGGGCCGTTGGGGAGAAGGGGCGTCAGCCGAGTATACCATGTCCTCCACGACTGACATCACTTACGAAGACAAATCCCTACTGCTTCACAGCCAGTACGTCTTCGACCACCTCTACAGGCCCCAAGGCTACGCGTTGAACGCAACCGATGAAGACAAACACACCCGGCTCCGCGCCGCCTTCACACCACACCTGGTCGAGATCATCGTAGACTCCGGCGGCGAAGTCATGGAGCTGACCGAGCAGGTAGCCGAGGGAACGCTGTTAATAGAGAACCAGATGCCCGGGTACTGGGAGGTCCTGCTCCAGTCCAGCACACTCATGCCCGGGAAGAGGTACATGGTCGACGCGTTCATCCCACAGCTCGGGTCAGCTGCGAAGCTGACCCTGACGGTGGACCGCGGGACCTCCAAGGTTAGACACGAAGGCACAGAGCTGGACTGCAAAGTGGTTAGGGAGGCCAATCAAGGCCTAATATTCTACCTGTACGGCGGGGAGCTCATACAGTACAGGGACGACGCCAACGGCGTCACCATGATGAAAGACTTCTAGAGAGGCTTCCTGAGGACCCACCTCTCGTAGTACAGCCTGGACTCCCCCTCGTCGAGCTCGAACCAGACCTTCATCCGCCCAGTCTCGTTGCCGTACACCCAGAACTCGTTGCAGCGGGGATCATCCGAGACGGGAATCAACGGTACCGTCTGGTCGCCATGCCTGCTCTTAGCCGTACCCACCAGCATGCCTCCCTTCTGCTCAACCTCCGCCTTGAATACGCCACGGTACGACGAGTAGGTGCCAGCTAGCCTCTCCCAGTGCTTCCACTGAGCGAGGTACGGCACATCCTCCACCGGGTCCTTGCCCATGAGGAGGGCCAGGGCCGCGTGGGGTATGGCGCTGCCCCAGTAACCCGTGTTGCTTAGGTAGGCCACACCCACGCCCAGCTCAGGGATGAACCCCTGGAAGGCGGCTGACACCCCAGTGGAGCCCGTGTGCACAACCAGCTCATGCCCCATGAACTCCATGATCCCCCAGCCGTAGCCGTAAGCGTTCCTCCCGAACACGTTGTCGGGGCGCCTCGTGTGCGACTTATACATCTCCTTCAAAAGGTCCTCGCCTAGAATCGTCTCGCCGCCGTATTCACCGTTCTGGAGGTACATAGTCAGGTACCGGGTCAGCTCGACGACGGAGCTGAGTATCCCCCCAGGCGCGTAAATCAGCGGGTGGAACGGGTGCACCGTGGCGCTCTGCTTGCCGTCAGGCCCCTTCCAGTACGCCGTCATCCTGTCACCGTCCGAGTCGAACCGCTCACGCAGTAGCGTCGTCCGGTCCATGCCCAGGGGTTTGAAGACGCGTTCCCTGAGGTACTCCTCAAGCCCCAGCCCGCTGACCTTCTCCACCAAGAGGCCGAGCAGCGTGAACCCAGCGTTGAGGTAGAAATACTTCTCGCCTGGTCTGGCGTCCACCTGGTCGCCGGCTGCGTTCATGAACCCATAGAAATCCGATTCGCTTGTCAGGGGTATCCAGCCCTCGCCGAGACTCATCCTCTCGATGAGGATGTTGGCCGTGCCGAGGCTCGGTATCCCTGAACTGTGAGACATGAGGTGATGCACAGTAATAGGGCTGTCCCCGAACCCTAGCTTAAGTGGGAGGTGGTCCCTTATCGGGTCGGTTACCCTGAGCCTCCCATCCTGAACCAGCTGCATCACGGCCAAACATATGAACGACTTGGTGCAGCTCCCTATCCCGTAGAGGGTCTCCGGGGTCGCAGGGAGACTCTCCTCCATGTCCTTGGAGCCGTAACCCTGCCTGTAGACGATCTCCCCGTCCCTGAGGAGCGCCAAGCTCACCCCCGGGGCGTGGGCCTTCTCCATGGCCTCCGAGGCCATCCTGTCCAGGATGGATCTTGATTTAACTGAGAAATCGGTCATACCCTATGTATTAGCGTGGAAGTAAATGAGTTTACTCAGCTCCCACCGCCAGCGCAAGGGCACCATAGAGGACTATGTCTCCCCCGAGAGGCGTTATCATTATCTCGGGCAGCCTGTTGATTACGCGCTTAGCAACGTAGCGCCGTATGGGCTTCAGTATCAGGTCAGTGTTGTTGAGGGCGACGCTGCCACCGATGGTAATCAGCTCGGGGTCGTAGGCGTTCACGATGTCGGCCACCCCAACCGCGTTTATCTTACCCAACTCGTCCACTATCCAGAGGGCTGCCTCGTCGCCACGTTTGGCAGCGTCGAATATCATCTCCGTGGTGACCGCCTCGGCGTCGCCGCCACAGAGTGCGCCCAAAAGGCTGTTTCGCCACTCACCGCGCCGCAGCAGCGTCCGGGCGAACCTAGGGATGTTCATGCCGCTGCAGTAGGCCTCCCAGTGGCCCGGAGCGCCNCAGCCACATATCATCTCGCTGTCTGGATGGATGGTGAGATGGCCTACCTCCACGGCATTGCCGTCCTTTCCCATCAGGAGGTGACCGTCGACAATGGCGCCGCCGCCGAGGCCCGTGCTGAACGTAACGTAGAACAGGTTGTTGACGCCCTTACCGGCGCCGTAGAAGTGCTCCCCGAGGACTCCAGCGGTGCAATCGTTGGCTATCCTCACGGGGACCCCGAACCACTCCCGGAGGGGCTCAACGACAGGTATCTCTTTGAAGGGGTAGTTGGGCGTGTTCGTTATCATGCCCCTCCGAAGGTCAATGGGCCCGATGGAGCCCACACCGATGGACCCAGGAGCGTCCGTTAGCTCCCTGATCATCCTTATCATCTGCGTTGACACCCCTCCTGGGCCGTTCAACCTGTCGGTGGCCTCGACAATCTTCCTATCCATGCCTTCCCTGCTGCCAGAAGCTACACGGATCTTGGTGGCCCCGATGTCAACGGCGATGAAGGACAACTCGGTTCATAGAAAGTGGTGGGGATAGTGTAAAACAATTACTCCTTAGCCACTACCCTGTTCAATAGGTACCTTACCTTCTCGACCTGCGCCTTTGATCCCGTCACCGGTTTAAGCAGGAGCAGGCTGGTCTACGTTTGACGATAGCCCGTGCCTGCCCATGCAATGTTTCCTTCCACGGGAATAACATTATATTCCTATCATCGTCCAATTCTTTCGACTAAGAGGATGAGATGTTTTGGAGATCAGATTCCATGGCAGGGGCGGCCAGGGCGCCGTCACGGGTGTCAGGGTGCTTGCCACCGCCCTCTACTACGAGGGTAAGTTCACGTTGGGCATCCCCATGTACGGGACGGAGCGCCGCGGTGCCCCGGTGGTGAGCTTCCTCAGGGTGGGGGACCGGAGGATAAACGAGAGGGACCTGGTCCACGAGCCGGACATGGTGGTGGTGCTGGACCCCCTGCTGGGGAGGACTGTGCCGGTGACGGAGGGACTTAAGGAGGGCGGCATGGTGCTGATCAACCACCCCCGCGGCGGTAGGGAGACGGGCCTCGGCGGCAGGTTCAGGGTGGCCACGGTGGACGCCACAGGCATCGCTATGACGGAGATCGGCCGCCCCATAACCAACACTGCCATCCTGGGCGCCTTCGCCAAGGTGACGGGCATGGTAGCCTTGGAGTCCCTCGAGAAAGCCATCAAGGAGCAGTGGGGCGGCAGGGTCGCGGAGATGAACGTCCGGGCGGTGAGGAGAGCCTACGAGGACGCCACCGAGCCGGTGGACGTCTCGGATGTGAAGCCTGTGGAGGCGGTGAGGCCGACTCCGGGGGACAGGGACGTCAGCAGCTGGAGGATATACAGGCCGGAGCTGGACGTTGAGAGGTGCGTCGGCTGCCGCCGCTGCTACATCCTATGCCCCGAGGTCGCCATCGCCATGGTCGAAGGCAAGGCGAGGATCGACTACAGGCACTGCAAGGGCTGCGGTATCTGCGCCGAGGAGTGCCCCGTGGAGGCGATAGAGCTCGTGGAGGAAACGATCTAGGAGGAGAGATGCGTGGCGAAGTTCGAGGTAATGGTAGGCAACAAGGCGGTGGCATACGCAGCTAAGCTAGCGAGGATCAGGTACGTGAGCGCGTTCCCCATAACGCCTCAGACCACAATAGTACAGTACATCGCGGATATGATAGCGTCCGGCGAGATCGACGCTGACTACGTGACCATGGAGGGGGAGCTGAGCTGCCAGAGCAGCGCCATGACGGCGGCGACCACGGTGAGGAGCTTTACAGCGACCAGCGGCCCCGGGCTGCTGTACATGCATCATCCCATGCACATGACGACGTGGGCGCGTCTGCCGCTGGTCATGGCGGTGGTGCACCGCTCGACGAAGGGCATGCAGCCGGACCAGATGGACACCATGAGCCAGAGGGACACGGGGTGGCTCATGTGGGAGTGCCAGAACAGCCAGGAGCTGCTGGACACGGGCATCATGAGCTTCAAGATCGCCGAGGACCAGAGGGTGAGGCTGCCTATGATCTTCATGGGGGACGGCTACATCCTGAGCTACACCTCGGAGCCCGTGGAGATACCGGCGCAGGAAGAGGTCGACGCCTTCCTACCGTCGTACAGGCGGCCCATCCCCATGTTCCCCGAGGAAAAGGAGGAGGCGATGAAGCTGATGATGGAGATGTGGAGCCCCTACGTAGACCCCCAGAAGGTTTGGAGGGATCAGCAGCAGGCGGCCATGAACGCCAAGGAGGTCATCAAGGAGGTGAACCAAGAGTTCGAGAAGAGCTTCGGCAGGAGCTACGGCAACGGCCTCGTCGAGGAGTACGGGTGCGACGACGTGGACGCCGTCCTCGTGGCCATGGGCACCATCGCCTCCACCGCCAAGACGGCCATAGACCGGCTCCAGAGAGACGGGAAGAGGATCGGCCTCGTCGCCATCAAGAGCTTCAAACCCTTCCCCGAAGAGGAGTTTCAGAGGATAGCGGGGTACGCGAAGGCCATGGGAGTCGTCGACAGGAACGTAAGCACGGGCACACGTGGCGGCATCACCTTCACCGAGGTCAGGCACGCCCTCTACGACGTTGACGAGAGGCCCGCTACGCTGAACTTCCACGCTGGCATGAGAGGCAAGGAGGTCCGCGTCGAGGATCTGAAGCGTATGGCCGAGAAAACATTAAACGCCGCTTATGGGGAGAAGGTGTCATCCCAAGTGGAGTGGGCCTAGGAGGAAACAGTGATGAGTAAACCAGTTACTTTAACGAAACTCGAAGAAAAGGAGTTCATAACACCAGCGAACAGCGCCTGCCAGGGATGCGCTGGTAGCATTGTGGCCAGGATGGTGTCGAAGGTGATGGGCAAGAGCATGGTCAGGCAAGAGGTGGCCTGCTGCGGACCCGCATTCGGCAACATAACACAACCCGCCTTCTATGGGGAGATCTTCGAGGGGGCCGGAGCCATGATGACCGGGTTCTCCCGAGCATTCAACAGGGTCGGACGCGACGACATCCGCGTCGTCGGCATCATCGGCGACGGCGGGACCATCGACATCGGTTTCCAGGGCCTCAGCGCAGCCGCTGAGCGGAACGAGGACATGCTCTGGATATGCTACGACAACGAGGCCTACATGAACACCGGGGGGCAGCGAAGCAGCGCCACCACCAAATATGCCGCCACGACCACCACCCCCGTCGGGGAGTTCAGCCGCGGAAAGAAGGAGCCCAGGAAGCCGCTGACGCTCCTCGTGGGCGTCCACAGGGTGCCCTACATAGCCACGGCCAGCGTAGCCTACCCCGAGGACTTCATGGGCAAGCTGGAGTACGCCAAGGATATGAAGGGCTTCAGGTTCATCCAGGTGAGTGCCCCCTGCCCCACAGGGTGGAGGTTCGACCCCCGGTACAGCGTTAAGATCGCCAAGGAGATGGTGCTCAGCGGGCTATGGCCCCTCTACGAGGCGGTCGATGGTACACTGCGGATCACCTACAAGCCGAAAGAGCTCAAACCAGTGAAGGAGGTGCTGAAGAGCCAGGGACGGTTCAGGCACATCGACGACGACGAAGTAGACGAGATACAGGAGGAGGTAAATACTTTCTGGGTGCGGCTCCTAGAGAAAGACGGCGGCCCCCTATTCTAACCTATCNAATTTAAAAACCCAGTTCTCTCAATCGTTAGCAACAGACCAAGGCACTAAAAAACTCATTTTCACAGCCACCGGGAACAGAACCCCAAGCTACCACCACAGCTCGTACCTTATGTGGCTGTTCTGGACGCCCATCTTCCTAAGCGTATCCGCTGTGGAGTGTATCATAGGTGGCGGCCCGCATATGTAGTAAAGGGCATCTGTGTTCAGCCCCACCTCATTAAGGAGAGCCTCATCTATTTTGCCTTCCCTGTGCTTTGTATCGACGCCGCTCACCGTTATGTGATAAGATATCCTCGGGTTGGCGTCGGCGATGACGCGTATCTCGTCCAAGTAAGCGAGCTCCTCGTCCGAGGCCGTGCCGTAGATCATCTTTACCTCCACATCACCCACGGCGTGGGCGTACCTTAGTATGCTCATCATGGGTGCTATCCCTATCCCGGCCGCGAGAATCACCAAGCTGTTCCCCATCTCCCGTCTATAATACACGTCGCCCTGCCCGCCCTCGACGTACAGCGTATCCCCGGTCCCCGCCCGCGTATGCATGTACTGGGTGACTGGGTTATCGCTACGTTTTACCGCCAGTTCGAACGTACCCATGGTCGTGGGCGACGAGGCTATAGAGTAACCCGCTACCCGCCTTTCGCCATCTATGTCTGCGTAGCAGTCTATCCACTGGCCCGGGTGGTAGCTGAACTCCTCTCCCATGAGATCTAGTTCAAGTGCCTTGACGGTCGGCGTCATCTTCCATATTCTATTGATCTTCACGGTGATGATGGTCATGGGTACCCTCTAGCCGTGTGTCTGTATAAACATTCTATGGATATACGGATATACAACAATAATATTCAAAACGGGTTTATCTCATCCAAAGATGAAGATCGATTACAATCGATGTCAAGACGCGAGACCATGTCCACGATTAGTCTCGACAAACGGGATATAGTCGATAGATCGAGGCTTGGTCATCAAACATCGTAGGAGAAAAGACTCTCAAATCTTACAACGTAAGTCTCTCGCGGCAAAAATTGTCTGGAGAGAATCAGATAAGCCTAAACTAGCATTTACTATAAAAAAGCTCTCATGAGCTTCTATATACTGATAAATACTATTCCGTGGGTTGAACGTCGAATCCTGTACCTGATTACTCGTTCATAATCACTTTAACCTGAGGAACACTGGAAGAACCATCAAACAAAAAGTGTCCTCGATGCAGCCACGCGGAGAAAGGCTTAACCAGACATTACAGATAGTAATTTTATTCTTATTCGTAGTTTGGGCTTCAAGCGCGGTCTGTGCGATGGCTGCACCCGACTTCGCCTTCGACGGCGAGTGGATCGACGTCATCAAGCCAGGGTACCCCCAGGCGCTGGATCTTAACTTCACGATGCCGGGAGACGTTGTCACCTACAACTATACACTCGAGGGTGGGCACACGTACCACATTTACCTCATAGGAGAGTACGCCAACCTAACAAGGCACCTTACAGACTACGACATCTTCCTCTACAGGGAGACAGAAGAAGAGCCCCTTTTCCTCTCGAGCCATACGGAGGCCGCTGGGTACCCGGAGCAGGTGAGCAACGACGGTAAGGGACAGTACTTCACCCCCAGCAAGTCAGGCAACTACTATGTAACAATTAAAAACGACCCCAACGAGAGCGATGCGGCGGAGAACGCCACACTGATGGTAGTCGAGCACATCTACCCCGACAGATGGTACACCCGGTTCCTCCAGGAACCCGTCGAGGACGAGTTCCTGTACGACTCCGACTGGGTCTACGAGTTCGAGTCCTCCGCCCAACGCCTAAAGATAATCATCGAGGTGCCGGACACGCTGGACATGTACGAGGCCCGGCTATATGTCATGGCTAACCCTGCCAAAGGGAAAGGCAGGAAGATCATGAGAGTCATGGCGCCGTGGGAGTCCGGCCTATACGCCAACCGAAGCGGAATATACGGAGGCTTCAATAATGACCCCCAGGGCTTTAGGCACCTGAACGCCTCGGCCAGCTGCGAGCACAGCGGCGACGACATGCTCATAGACTATAGGCAGCCTATCAAGAACCCTCTTCTCTACCACTTGCTGCTCATGTCCGAGTACTGCAACGGCACCCTCAGGTTCATGATACAGACCGACTTCACGGCACCCGTCATCATGGACGCCGGATCGCCCGTGGACATAGAGGGTGGTACAGACGCTATAGTTAGATGCAGTATCGATGATGACTCGGAGATCAATCAGGTGGACCTACGCTACTCTGTGGATGGGGGCAAGACTTGGAGTGTGGCGCCGTTCACCTCTAAGGCAGACATGTATAACGGGACGATCCCGGGCCAAAACGGAGGCACCGTAATAGACTACTACTGGGAAGCCACGGACGTTATGGGGAACACCGCCGAGCTCTCTGGTAGAGTGGGCGTTAGGACGAGTTCAGACCTCTCGATCTCCATCGATAAGCCGAAGATCTTGGGCGGAGAGGTCGTCATACTCACAGGTGAGCTCTCGCAGCCAGGGAAAGTCAAAGTGAAGTATATGTTGGGGGACAAGGTCACGGCTTTCGATTTAACCACCGACGCCGCTGGGTCATTTACCCACGTGTTTATGCCAAACAAGCTGGGAAGTTGGACGGTCGAAGCCGTGTTCGCGGGAGACCTATCTTACCGCCCAGCAGTATCAAACAAGGAGACATTCAGGGTCGAAAGGAAGCCGACCTCCCTCACGCTGAACCTGAGCGCTGACGAGATAGGGCTCGGCAGCAGCGTCAACCTGACCGGCGCATTCAGTGAGGCCCGAGCCGGATACGAGGTGTACATATATGCTATAATCGGCGGAAACCAGACCACTTTATTGGCTCTAACGAGGAACAATGGGACATATCTCACTGTGTTCACGCCGGAGTTCTCCGGGGACTGGAGTCTACAGGCGGAGGTGAAGCCGGACGACATATACACTGCTGGCAGCAGGAGCACCTTCGAGCACTTGAAGGTGGGAGGGCCCACACTGGCAAAACGAATGGATGACCTCCAGACGACAATGTTCAAGCCTCCCTACGTGTACGGCATAGGCGCAGCACTGGGAGGCTCCATAGGTGGGGGTCTGTACCTTGCGCGGAAACGAGGCTACCTCGGGGGTAAAGGAGAGGAAGTGGAGGAGGCCCCAGAGGGGGAGGGTGAAGAAGACGAGGACTTCGACTTCGATTTTTAAATGAAAATTTCGAGTTTGTATGGTTATATGTTTGATTTCCTAGTTATTTTCTCCTTTTTTCAAACCAAACACGCTGTGAATCAGTTTATGTGACGAGGAGTTATTGGAGTCTGATTTGAAACTTGAAAACGTACGATACATTATTGACCCTAACGCCTTTTCGTCACTTTTTCTTTTTCGGGTGGAGGCCATTATAATGGCCTCCGTTTTAAGTTTTATAGCAAAAAGAGAGAAAGCAGAGTCTGGTCATAGACCATGATGTAAAAAGTGTGATTTCGTTGAATGTGGTGGGCTTCGATATCTATAATGTTGTTGTGGTCGAGGGGAGGGGTGATCTCGCCAGAGGGTGGAAAGAGTGGAATAAAATCTCGCCGGAAATCCATGAGATTAGGACGGTTACTAATTATAGGACGTTGTTTTAACTACTTGGTACTTTAATATGAAGATGAAAATCGTTTATTAATATGCACAAAATCAATGAATCCTTATTCCATATTTTAAATCTATGTGCAAATTCTACACCTTGTCTACTCATAGTTAACTATATGTAAACATTTGGCAAACATTATGTTAATAATGAGATATGCATGAACTTAATGTACATTTATCGTATCTGTAATATTATCTGAAAATGAATATAAAATACGTCATTGCAGTCTTAACATTACTTGGATTAGACGTCGTCAGCACACTGGCATCCTCTCAGGGCGATCTGACCTCTTCATCCGGAGCTGTATTAGTACAGGTAACTCAAGGCGAGACATCTAAACACCTTGATACAGTAAATGTTAATCCGTATCAAGGCTCAGATGGAATATATATTAAAATCAGCTTGAAAACAGCATCTAGCAGCATCACGCTTGATCTTACCCTCGAGGATTTATCAAACCCAATTGACACTAGTGGTAGCACATTCTCATACAAAACTGACGGAGGTTAGAAGGAAATATCTCCTCCTGCTTATGACTCAGACCTCGGAGCACTAACACTACCAATTACAGGCGCATCATTCTCTACTATTAATCTACGAATCTCAGACACAGAAAGCGCTATCTACCTTAACGCAGAGACGCTGATTCTGGACCAACATAATGGAGAACCTTAACCTGGGAGGGATAGGGAATGAACAACGGTAGAAGATGCGCCTTCATAACAACTAGGCCGTGCCCCGTAGACGTCGACGAAATCTCTCTCGATGTCTGCAGACTCTGCATCGATGCTTGGAAGACCAGTGCCGAGATACAAGCCCTCACAGGAGTACATGTCGTGCCCGGAGCAGTAACGCTGCGAGGAGCAGTTCAAGCCTATGGGCAAGTGTCTCCCATCTCTCAGCCCCAGGCACAGCCCGAGCCATCTATGATAGAGCTCAACGTCTCTGACGCGAATGTGGGCGATGTGGAGACCTTTGAACGTCTCCACATGCTCGACAACATGTTCATAAACGACGGCATCGACGCGGAAGACTATATAAAACGGAGGAGGGAGCTGGTGAGCCAACTATCGAAGGTGAAATCAGTGAACCTGCCACAGGAGGCCCTAGACCTCATCAATCTCGAAGAAGACCTGGAGGCATATCCCGGTAACGATGGGATTTCCAAGAAAGTTCTTCCCCTACTCCTCATAGAGCAGAGAAAGGCAGGCGTCAAAGTCACCAAGATACCCGGAGATTTGAAGCTGCCCCACACGCTGAACGAAGCAAACCTTAGATCCATCCTGAGCCTGTACAAGAACCTAGATAAGGGGAAGAACCTTGTGCTCGTCCAGTTCAACGGCACCAAACTCAGGGTCCTCGGGGGGAAAAGGAACAAGATCTTATGCATGGTACTGGAGGCAGACGATGATCTGGATGACTATGAGGAAGACATAGAGTACTTAACAGAGCTGCTGTCGGAGACAGAAGATTTCAACGATCTGCAGAAGACTCTCTCAGAGGCGGTAGGGAGAATAAAAAGTTTTTCACGGTAGCTCCATAAAAAGAGCCACAGCGGAGTTCGTCCAGACCTAAGAGCAGCTGAATCTTAAGTCGCAAGCTCGAAGCTCGGGTGCGACAAAGAGACGGTTCAGAAGAACATCAAAATAAACGTGCAGACTGAGAGGAAAAAGTCAACTATATCCGTTCTTGGCTTCAACGTCAACGTGTTCGTGCTATTGATAATCGGTGTACGCGTCATAGCCGCCAGCCTGGAGGCGTACGTATACCTGAAGCATCGCAAGGACAAACAGAACGGGATCGAGAACCTGGAGATATTCACCTAATCCTTGATGTCAAGACCCTTCTCGTTGATGGCGTAAAGATGCGTCTTCCTCGAATGGTTGGTGCCCCTCATCTTGGTTACCCTGAGCCTCCTAGTCAGGCTGCCGGCTTCGTCGTAGTTATGCTCCATCAGTATTATGCCGTCAGCGACGAACTCCTCGATGCTCTCACCGATCCTGTCGCTGTTCCAAGGTATGTCGGTGATGGCCACAGTTGTGCACCCGGTCTTTATGATCAACCGGTAAAGGAGCCTGATAAGGTGCCTCTTCTCAAACTCTGTTTCAAGCCCCATTGCCATGGCGGAGATGGAGTCCACCACCAATCTCTTCGCCCTGAGGGTGGTTATGGACTCGAATATCTGGTTTAACGCCGACTGGACCTCCATCTCGCTTCCTATTGAGAGATCTAGCACCTCAATCTTCCTCCTCCTTATGAGGGGCTCGAAGTCGATACCGAACTTCTTCATGTCCTGGATGAGGCGTCTCCTCGTCTCCGCGAAACAAGCGTAGACCCCTGGCTCCTCGTCCACGATTGCCCCCGAGTAAATAAAGTTGGAGGAAAGAATCGTCTTGCCTGCCCCAGGGTTTCCGGCGAGAAGTATCATACTGTTTCGGAGAAACCCGCCGTCGAGAAGGACATCAAGCTGCTCGTTTCCTGTCGATATGCGTTCACTCATTCTCGTCTAACTCCAGCTTGAAGTCGGGAGAACGTAAAACACTAGGTAACACTTCGTTTCTCTTAAGCTCGCTGATGATGAGGTTACGGAGCCACTCCGATACATTCAAGCCTTCCCGGTGAGCCATCTGAACCACAATGTCTCGGATCCTGGGCGTGACTCTCGTCGCTAAGAGTACGGTTTTGGGTGTACCTGTCTTCTGGGGCAATTGACATTCCTTCATCTTAGTAAATAGAAGCACATTACTACGGCTTCTCTATACTCATATTTGGTTCTATTAAATATACTATATAAAAATATTCTCATATATTTCATCAAAAAGATACATAATAACCGTATCGAAAAACATATTCATAAAATAAAGTCACATAACAAATTACAACTATATATATGAATTTAAGGCTTCATTAACATACTCAGTAAAAGTCTTCTTTCTGCTTCTTACAAACTTCAGTTTTATCTTCGAGTAGAATCTCTCAACGATGAGCTCCTCGATGCCGCTGGCGCTGTCACCGAACAGATCCTCCAGTCCACTCGAGAACAGCCCGGGGTTCTTCACGATCTCTCCTCTCTTGAAGGCGGTGTCCAGCTCAAGGAAATTCAGCACAACCTTACTGAAGTTCAACACCTCCTCTATAGACTCAACGAGCTTGTCGTTGAACTCATCTCTTCTGTTATCATGTTCGTGGGCGATGTCCTTCTCAAACTGGATCATCTTGGCAGCCATCAGATGGCACCTTTGATTTGAGCGTTCTCGACTTCATCCAGATGCCTAACTCGTGTCTTTATGTACTCTAGCACCTTTTCCTGGGTGTACTTCAGCTCCTCTTCCTGTTGCTTAAGGTTCTGCTCTATGAGGTTCAGTAAAATCTCAGGATCAAAAGGTTTAACCAGATATGCATCGGCCTTCTTGTTCACGGCATCAATAGCAGTATGGGTTTCCGGGAAGCCCGTTAGTATAAGCTTCTTCATCTTAGGCGTGGTCTCCTTTATCTGTGAGAGAACCTCGATACCAGTCATTTCGGGAAGATGAATGTCTATCAGGATCGCGTTGAAGAACTCTTTCTCCGTCTTGGCGATTGCCTCTTCGCCGGTTCTTGCGGTGGATGCGATGTAACCCTCGCTCTCGAGTATGCTTACCAGGGATTCGAGTATCATATCGTCGTCGTCTACGACAAGTATTCTTCCCCTATTCATCACCAAAGATTCATCCTATTTATACTCGGCTGGCTGTTCCCAACTTATATAAACTATAAAGGTTTCTGGTTCACCAATCAAGTATATATGAAAACGAAAAACTATAATCTAAAGCGTTTTTTTAAGATTTTTAGCAGAAACAGACAATATTTACTTTATATGTTGCTGTCTAAACGACGTAACATTGAGGGGATTTCAATAAAGTTTAAATTGAACTGGCAAGTACGATAACAAGAGCCAGTAGAAAATTTTAGGGAGTTTAGCATTTTGTCAGAATCAAATCTGTGTTATTCAAAATGCAGGGACTTCAAGTGCACTAAAAGAGCCTTGACGTTCCGAGGCAAAACCTCTTGGTGTAACTGGACCAGCGAACCATGCGATCCGAAGGGCTGTACATACGCCGTATGCGTTAAACGCCAACTGCTAGATAACGGCGTATGCGGTCTAACAATTAAACGTAGGACGAAGGACGATCTGAGGCCAGAGGATGTTTTCAAAGACGAGATAAAGCCAAGAGGAAAACTAGCTAGAAAGGTAGGCGAGAGGTCTATCTTCTAGTTTGAAGCTGAGAAGGCTTGAGGAAAACCATTAGACAACATCTCAAGGAAACGGTTCCAGAGGATCTTCTGACAAGTGTGCCCAGCTCATTCGATATATTGGGCTCGAGAAGCGGGGCAGTAGCCATTATCGAGGTCCCAGACGTGCTTACCTCATATGAAAAAGAGATAGCGGTAGCCATACAGGCTGTCCACAAGAACATCAAGAGCGTTCTATGCAAAGACTCGGAGCGTGAAGGCAAGTACCGGCTAAGGTCGCTGCGGCTTATCGCTGGAGACTCTGACACCGAAGTGATCCACAAGGAGTCTGGCTGCAGCTTCAAGCTCGATCCTCAAGTAACGTATTTCTCGACAAGGGAAAGCACGGAGAGGGGGCGTCTCGCGGAGATGGTACGACCAGGCGAAGACGTTTTGGTTATGTTCAGTGGAGTCTCACCTATCGCCGTCTGTATCGCCAAGAGACATCCCGGCGTCACTATCACGGCAATAGAGATTAACCCTGAGGCCCATGGGTACGCAGTCGAGAACGTCAAGCTTAACAAGGTGGCTGATCGCGTTAAGCCCATTTTGGGAGATGTCCGCGATGTCTGTCCCTCTCTGAATAAGTTGTTTGACCGCGTCCTGATGCCTCTGCCCAAGGGTGCCCACATGTTCTTGGACGTAGCTGTATCCATGGTTAAGCCCGGTGGAGTGCTTCACTTCTATCATTGGGCGCCTGAAGACGATCTTTACAGTGAGGCCCAGAATTTCGTTGTCGAGGCAGCCGCCGAGATGGGGAGGCGAGCTGAATTCGTTGGAGGCGTAAAGGTATCGCTTTACAGCCCCCGCGTCTACAAGGTGCGCGTCGATATGGTGGTCCACTAGTCACTCAGAGACGAAGACCTTGGGCTTCGAGATCAGGTTTATCTCCCTGCCACAGTCCGGGCAGAACTCGCCGATGAAATGCATCCTGTTCCCACAGTACCTACAGAATTTTACCTCAGGCGCCCTTGCTCGCCTCAACGTCGCCCCACAGAAAGAGCAGTAGATCGAGTCAAACGGCATAACGTGCCCACACTTGAAGCATTGCTTCTCGTAGCCGGGCCACTTATCAGGGGTTATCTTGGGGAGCGCTTTGGGCTGAGGCGGAGATTGTTCTTCAACTATCTCAGGTATGAGGCATGCCACTCCTCCGCATATGGAGCCAGTTACCAGTGCAGGCACGATGGTTAGCGTGAGAGCTGACAACGTGTTTCCTATCAGAGGCATCTGGGCGGACTGTATCCCAAAACTTAGGGTACCCCTGAGAAACCCTTCTGTTATGTAGAAGATGATTGCGCCGATTATGAGGGTAGCCCACATCGTGTATTCAACTATCTTCTCTCTGCCTCTGTTGAGCTCGGTAATATAGGCTGATATCGTGGTTCCAATCAAGGCGGAACACAGCAGCATCAATAAGGTTGCTAGTCTCGCTGGCAGTATTTTCAGGAACAGGTTAACTAATCCAATCAATGTGAAAAATGAAACCGCTGAAGCTGGGATGAGCCATAGTAATGGTTGATCATCTAGCCACGCCGTTTTCAAAATGGGCTACCCGCCTATATGATTGATAGATGGGTGTCTATGGGTTGTGCACAGTTTTTTAACATATAAATATCAATAAACTCTATATTAATGCCTTTTTTTAATCTATTTTTGAAACGGATCTGTATATAACCTTACATATATTATTGTAATATTGCGGAACTGAGTTAACTATAATTAACAAAAATGTTCAAGATCGTTGATCTGTATTTAATATAAAGGCGCTACTCTTCGTCTTCTTCGTCATCCAGATTGAACTCGTTGTCCAGATCCAGAGGCGTATCTAGGGGCACAGGTGGAGGCGTAGTAGCCATAGTATAACCGATCCATAGTATGATGAACAGTATCATGTACACGGCGGCAATCACGGGCAGCTTAAACGCCCACTCACTGTATGGCCCAAGCCAGGTGAACAATGTCCCAAAGAGCCCGGGAAACGCCCACACGAAGTAAACTAACATTACGACGATGGTGGCAACCATGATTGTGTAGCCTAGGCTTTTATCGTCCATATCTATCCTCAGTCATACATAGCAGGTTGTACCGTTATTATTCTTTTCCCCTCTAAATGATAGTAATAAGTTATACACGTTATTCCTATATAGATCCTAGCTTATCGGCGTTCTTTATTTTTCGATGTGAAACTCACGGGGAGGTCTCATCCGTGTTGCATATAGCCTTCGGTTTCTTTATAGCACACGTAACTAGGTTTTACGCGAATTTTTATTCCTTTGAGCTTTAGCAACGGAAAAATGATATTCCAAAAATAATATTATTATGCTTTTTAGTCATTTTATTTCCTCACACATTAAATCCTTTTTTACTTAACACCTTAATAATTATAAAAATCGTTATAAATTTGTAGACAATATCTTCTTCAACAAAGTTGATCAAATTCGGTGAATAATTTGAAAAATGTATTTGTAAACAGTCTAGGCCGAGTAGCCTTGGAGGATCAGCCACTAGAGATATGTGAGAGGAAGGGACTGGGGCACCCAGACACTATATGTGACTCGGTGATGAACCAGATCTCGATAGAGCTCTCCAAGGAGTACATGAAGAAGTTCGACTTGGTCCTACACCACAACGTGGACAAGAGCCTCCTGGCTGCGGGGGTATCTATCCCCTGTTTTGGAGGAGGCGAGGTAGTTGAGCCCATGCTCTTCGTCTTCGGCGATCGAGCCACATTCAAGGTCGGGGACGAGGAGATACCTGTGGACGAGATAGCCGAAAGAAGCGCCAAGGACTGGCTGAGAGAGAAGTTACGCTTCGTTGATCCCGAGAAGCATGTGAGGTACCAGAGCCAGATCAAACCGGGGTCCATCGCGCTGGCAGACATCTTCGATAGGAAGGGAGAGTTCCTCGGCGCCAACGACACATCGGCGGCCGTAGGATACGCCCCGTTTACTAGAACCGAGAAGATAATCATGGAGCTGGAGCATCATATGAACTCGAAGGAGTTCAAGAGAAGCTACCCCGAATCCGGGGAAGACATTAAGCTCATGGGGCTCCGCAAAAAAAACGACCTGAACATAACAGTCGCCACAGCCTTCGTCGACAGGTTCGTCGAAAGCGAGAACGACTACTTCAAGAAGCGGAACGAGATATACGACGCAGTCACCGAGTTCGTCCACGACAGACACGTCTTCGACCAGGTGACCATCGATCTCAACGCTCTGGACGTTAGGGGGCGTGGCATAGACGGTCTCTACCTAACAGTCACGGGTACAAGTGCAGAGGCGGGGGACAGTGGCCAAGTGGGGCGTGGGAACAACGTCGTCGGCGTCATACCGCTTAACAGGCCCATGAGCAGCGAGGCCGCCGCAGGCAAGAACCCCGTGAGTCATGTGGGTAAGATATACAACGCGCTGTGCTACAGGATAGCCGACAGGATAATAGCCGATGTGACCGGGGTGAAGGAGACATACGTCTGGCTTCTGAGCAGGATCGGGCGCCCCATAAACGACCCCACCGTGGTCTCGGCCCAGATAATCCCCGAGAAAGGCGTGAATCTGAAGAAGTTGACGCCCCAGATAGAGGAGATAATAGGCTACGAGTTCGAACACCTCGCAGAGTTCTGCGACGACCTAGCTAAAGGCATCATAAACCTATGCTAGGCTTTTATGGTGATCACAAAAATCCCTGAGCGGGCATTCACCGCACAGGGGTCTTGTATTCTTGCAGTAATCTTTCCCTAGACGTACAATTGAACGATCGTAGAACAGGCACTTGTCACGCGGTATGAGCGAGTGCAGTATACTCTGGATCTCCTCTGGGCTGGAGTTCATTGGCGTAAGGCCGAGCCGCCTGGAGACCCTTGAGACATGGACGTCAACCGGTATCGCAGCCTCGTCGAAGCAGTGTGTCAGCACGATGTCAGCCGTTTTTGGGCCAACCCCTGGGAGAGTTAGGAGCGTATCCCTATCCCTTGGCACGTCGCCGTTGTGACGCTCCATCAACGCCCTGCATGTCCCCATGATATGCTCGGCCTTCTGACGGTAGAAGCCTGAGCAACGTATGAGATCATGGAGCTCCTCTCGGCGCAGCCTCAAGATGCCGCTGGGCGTCGAGGCTCGTGAGAAGAGCGTCTCCGCAGCTCTCTCAGAGTTGCTGTCTCTCGTGCGCTGGGAAAGGATGCATCCCACGAGTGTGCGAAACGGGTCGTTTTTCGACGGCATATCCAGTGGTTCCGGGTAAGCCTCGGTAAGTCTGTCTATCACGGCGCTAACCTTGGGGTCCAATTTTGAAAAGCTCCTCGTGTCTTCTTCTTAAGTACTCGGAGAGGCTCTCACCTCTGCTTTTTGCTATTCTACTCAAGGCCTTATGGACTCCCGTGGAGTACTGGGCCGCCTTCTTCGGTCTGTCGCTAACCTCCGCCGGGAATCCGAGGTTTTCAGCCAGCCTCCTGAGGATGATCTTCCTCGGTTTCTCGATGTCAGGCGGGAGCTTGTACTTGGTCGGCACTCCCAACCCGAACCTGATTATTCTGGCGTCCGCGAAGGGCAGTACGAGCCTGGCGCCTAGGTTCTTGCAGACCTTGGCGTCCCTGTCGTAGTTGTTTCTCCATGACTCCACCACGTCCCTATAGATGGTGTCCCTCACCGTCTCTCCTTCTGTAAGCCAATGTTTCATGTATTTGTAGTAGCCGCCGAAGAGCTCGTCGCTGCCGTTACCCGAGAAGATGGTAGTGTGTCCATCCTCTATAGCTTGTTGTGCGGCGAAGTACAGGGGTGCAGCTACGCCTATCTTCATGGGGTTCGGGTCCTCTACACTAAGTATTATCTCGTCGAGTCTATTCTCGAGTTCGTCCTTAGTGAAGGGATGTATGTTCACATCAAGGCTTAGGGCTTCAGCTGCTCTTCTCGCCTCCCTGTATTCCCGTTGGTCTCCGACGCCCACGCAGACGAGGTCTAGATCGCCGCCAGCCTCTTTCAGGTAGTGGGTGGTCAAGGTGCTATCGATGCCGCCGGAGAAGGCGACGGCTCCTCCTCGTGTCTTCCTTACTATGTTCTCTGATACTTCAATGAGTAGTTCATGGAGTGTCTCAATACACTGGCTTTCAGACTGCTCTAGCTGCTGTGGCTGCGTAATCCTCTTCACTTTTATAGTCTTGTAGCCTTCTTTCGAAAGCTCCATCAGGGTCCCTGGTATGATGGGAGAAGGCTTTATACCTATCTCCATCAACGCCTTCATGTTTGAGGCGGCGGCTAGGAGCTCGTCGTTGACTCCATGATATAATGGGACTGCCCCCACGGCGTCTCTCACCAAGAAAATGCTCTCACCGTCTATCGCGACAGCTGAGAATGAGCCGGCCACTTCTGATACCAGCTTCCGCATCCCTTCAGCAACCTCGTTTTTTAACAATTCAGCCACGTGGATGGCGTCCGGCCTAATGGTGCTGAATATAATGCCATCGAAAACCAAGACTCCGGATTGCTGTAGGAGTGGCTGCTGTGGAAAAGCTGTAATGGTTGATGACCTGTATGCTATCAGCGATGAACCCATGTATGGCATAGCTTTGAGGGACCTGTCGAAGAACTCACCCGTCTCTGGGGAGGCAACGCTATACAGAGGAGGCTCGGGGCCTCCGGTGGCTCCTAGCATTTTTTTAAGGTGGTTGGTTACGTCTTGCCCCTTTCTGCCTATTATCGCCGCAATATATCCCATTGCAGGGTCTTTCATGATCGATGAATATCTTTGTTGTTATTCCTGGTAGTCCTCCGCCTGCTCGAGTATCTCGTCTACCTGTCCCTCCATGAGCATAGCTCCGTGTAGTAAGCTGCCCTTGCGTTTGTCCTCTGCAAGAAACGTTTCTTTTATGGGGTACGGGTTCTTGAAGCGTATCAGGGGTTTAAATGTGAGGGCGCACCTCCAGTTGTTCTCCCTGCAGTAGTTCTCTTCCTCGGGGCTCATCTCCCACAGCATCTCAACTTTGTCTGTGATGCCGTATCCTAGGAAGCTGTCGCCGGCCTCGGTCTTCCTTGCTAGGAGGATGGGTGTGCCCCGTTTCCAGTTTCTCATGATCCCTGGGTAGTATTTCTTTATCTCAAAGATCTGTTCGACCCAGTCGTCTGTGCTAACTCTAAGTATGTAGCCGGGGTTGTCTTCGGAAACCATAACATTAGACTAATTGTAATTATTATATAAAACTAATGTGGTGTATGATGCTTAAAATCTAAAGCGTTCTACTATCTATTTGTGGATGTAAAAAATTTTTCTTTATATATTTTTCTTCTCTTAGCCCTGGTCTTCGTCATCTTCTTGAGTAGGCTCTTCTTCTGCTGGGGATTCTGCTAGGGGTTCTGTTGGGGGTCCTGCTGGGGGGTCTGCTGGGGGGTCTACTGAGTTTTTCTTAACTTTT
>JGI2171J19970_10000469_pt1 | contig 21450 bp, 21 predicted proteins | sample DeeMarSWOR324_28_FD_19970 | JGI IMG/M metagenome (IMG submission 19970) | reverse complement strand
CTTCGGCGCTGGAACGAACGTGGATCTTTCCACAAGTCATGCCGGAAGTTTGCTCAATCAGGTGGGAACGAAGCGTCTCTACAGGTGCACCTTTCTAACTAACCAAACAAAAAAACAGAATTAGCCGCCATACAGCTTCTTCAGCCCTTCGAAACCCATTGAATATACATCCTCGATGGCTTTTTTTGCCTCCTCCTCAGATGCTCCTTTGGGTTCGAAAGTGCTTGACCACTGAAACTCGCACCTATTTTCACCGAGTTCTTTAACTTTCATGGTGGCGATGTAACCTTCTACCGGCAGCGGTCCACTAACAACAATTGAATACCTCAGTTCCTTTGCCTGTTCCTCGAAGCTCTCAAGCTTCTCGACAATCTCGGCACCATCGGGAAGGGTGAGCGTTCGCAAAGCACCCACACCAGAGCCTTCCATAGAGCTTTTGGTTACGGCAGCAACGAACTTCCCTAGTCCATTGAAGTCGCTGACAGTCTGCCACACCTTTTCCGCCGATGCATTGATTATCATACTCATAGAAACACTTGCCATAGAAGTCTCCCTTCAATCATGATGGGTCTAAAGGTTTGATACAAGACCTATAACTCTGCATCCCATCCTCACGGATAGTTTGGCTTTATCGACTGCTTGAGAAAAGAAGCCTCCAAGGAGCTACGGGAACCCCTCAGAGGCTTTCTATCGGCACCTTCTGGAACCCTCTTCTCATGGCTTAATCCAGGGATCTTCTGTTACTCTTGATTAGTATTGAATGAGTGCACGGAAGGCAGGATACCGAGAGAGAATTTCAGGTCAAAGCGGGAATTGCCATACCTATGCGAGTGTTCAGTATTTCAAGGTGAGATATCTTGCGTCTCGGGAAATTCCAGCAGGTCACTGGGTGAATTTCCCGCCCCCTCCATACAACTCCTATTTTAATTCCTGGGGATAGGATGTCAAGAAGGAACCCTCCAGGCCAAAGGGGCGGGAACTAATTCTAACGAGACTGTCGAAAAAGTGGGAGCCAAAATGTGAATTGGGTATTTCATCCCACTTAGACGGAAAATGTCTATAGCTTGTCCCATTTCATATTTTAAATTTCCTATCATTTTAGCTTATTTGTCCCACCAATTTTGGTAGGTGGGGGTTTTTCGACAGTCTCAACTGAATTAGATCGTTTTCCCAGCCTGTGCCTTTATCGATTAGCGTTTCAAATCTTTACCTCTTGGCTTCTCGCCTAAATTGCCTGATACATCTTGAATTCGATGACCAAGCAGGGTTATGCAGCTCACTCTGTCTCGGTTTGCCAAGTCCTTCTGATATGCCTGACGTCAGGCGTGAGCTGCGTGCTTAATAACTTTCAAGAACCAAAGCCCTTTACGTTTTAAGCACAGAATTTCCCACGTCAGCTCCACCCCACAGTTAGGCAAAATGTCAAGGGTTGCCCCCTGGAGGATCCCATCTGGACGATGGGATTTCTCTCCTTCACCTCCATTGTCGAGGGGAGGATCACCCTCTCCGGGATCTATGACGTCAAGAGGGGAAGGGCGATATTTTGAGCCCCGACGGTGAACTCTTCTCTAAAACTCCAGGAGCTTGAAGGTGATCACCCTTACGAGGCCCTATATGGTATCCAGGTAGCGTGACCTCCGATAGCTCCTGATTAGTTTCCTTTTGGACCGTAAAGGTCTTCGGCCACACCCTCGAGGCCGAGGGATTCAAGAGTTTCGCGTGATGGCTTACCATCCGGTGTCCAGCCGCTTTCTCTGTAAAATTCATCCAACATGATATTCATATCCGGTACCTTTCCAGCATTACCTCCTTCATTGAGTGGCTCCAGTTGCCGCGGTACGAAAACATCATCTTTGCGACTGATTCCGCAGCGGTTGTTGTACGCCCGATGGAGAGCCATGATGCGTTCCCCAACTTTCAGCAAGCTTTGAGGTGTATATTCAGTCCCAGTGGCCGCTGTCAAAACCGGGGCAAAGTCTGAAGGCTTGGTAACGAAACTCATGAAATAGCAAGCGACCATCGAATTGACTATGGCCGTGTAATTCTGGGAAAGCTTGACCAACTTCCCTTTGCCCTCGCTCACAAAATGGTCGTAGGTTCCCATGAGGTCCCAATCAGGCAATGGGTCCGGAACGCCTTCCCAAGGGGCTGTAAAGCCATGTACATGGCAGGCCCCTCTTGGACCTGCCGCATAAACCGGCCCCAGGCTGAAGAAGGCGCGGGGGTCGTGCATGGGAGTCTCCAACCCCTTGACATGAGGGGCATATTCCCAAGAATCTTTTCCCAGCTTTTCGGCTGCACGCTTGACACCTTGCCCCAAAATGACTCCCAGTTTCTCCTGCTTTCCGATCTGATGTACCATGGCAATCATGGCCTTATCATCACCCCACTTTAGTTCTATTCCCCCGGTATCTTCCTGGGTGATTACCCCTTTCTCGTAAGCCTCCATGGCGAATGCAATACAAGCCCCCGTGGAGATTGTATCGATGCCGTAGCGGTTGCAAAGATCATTGGCAAATGCAACCGCGTTCAGGTTGTCTACGCAGCACAGGGCTCCTAAAGAAGCCAGAGTCTCATACTCCGGACCAGGGCCTTCCATTTTATATGGTCCTTCCTCGATTCGAACCCAGCGAGTGCATCCCATGGTGCATCGGTAACAGCCCTTATGGGGGACCAAGATGGTTTCCTTCATCTTCATACCACCGAGGTTTTTACAACCTTCCTCCCACAGGCCAATCTGCCAGTTCTTGATGGGGATGTCCCCCGTGTGCCAACACGTATCTAACCACTGAGAGCTCCCATATTCCCGATGTAGGGCCATTGCTGGAGACGTCGCATTCAGTTTTCCTATCTGCTTACAAAGGGCGGTGTAAGTTTCCGGGTCATGGATGGGAACAGTCCCGGTTCCACGGACGGCGATGCCTTTCAGTTTTTTCGACCCCAGAACGGCTCCGCTGCCTCCCCGCCCTAGGGCGCGTCCCTCATCGTTGATGATGCATGAGTAACGAACCTGCTTCTCCCCGGCCTGACCAATGCAGGCCACGCAAGCCTTCTTATCGCCAATCTCCTCAATAATACTATCCTGCACTTCCAGGGCATCCTGGCCCCAAAGATGTGAGGCGTCTCGGAATTCCAGCTTCCCATCGTGAATCCACAGGTAGACGGGATTTGAAGACGCGCCCTGGATAATCATGGCATCATAGCCAGCCCGTTTGAAATCCGTTGCCCAATAACCACCAGAACTGGCGTCACAGAGGATACCTGTGAGGGGAGATTTAAAGCAGACCTGGTATCGCCCACCAGGATATTTGGTTGCAGTCACTGGGCCAGTGGCGAAGACAATTTTGTTCTCAGGACCCAAAGGGTCCACAGAGGGTGAGACTTCATCGTAGATTATTCGAACCCCAAATCCGTTGCCCCCAATATAATCTCGAGCCAGCTTGGGATTCAATGGTTCTTCCGTAATCTCTCGTGAGGTGAGGTCAACCCGCAAGATTTTTCCCATGTATCCATCCATGACTGTACCTCCTTGTTTTGAATTGACTTGCCATAGGCAACCTTAATGTCCCTCACATGGATTCTTTTCTCCAAAGCACAACTGCACCATAGAGGCCTCTTTATTTATTCCAATTTTTTCATCCACTTGCACGGGAGCTCTCGATTAAGGTGATTTCCGTTTCCCTGTGGAAAGCATGAATATCTCTTGAGTCGAATTCCAGCCAAATAACCTGGCCTTGGTCAATTTTTATGTCCTGGGATGTTACTACTTTCAATTCCGTTCCGTCGAGTTTCACCGTCAAGATCTTAGTTTCCCCTAGAGGTTCTATCACCTCCAGGAGAGAGGGAATGCAATTGTCCTTTTTATTTAGATGTGGGATGATCTTTTCTGGTCGGATGCCCACCGTAACCTCCGAGCCAATATGCCTGTCTTCAATATTTGTGTTTAAGCGTAGAGCATACTTTCCATCTCTCGTGGTAATGGAAATTTCCAGGGGTTTTTCAATCCTTCCTGCAATGAAGTTCATGGCTGGTTCCCCGAGAAAACCCGCTACAAATTTATTAGCGGGTTGGTTCCAAAGCTCATCTACGGTTCCGATCTGCTGGATAATACCCTCGTTCATCACAATAATACGATCCGAAAGGGAGATTGCTTCTTCTTGGTCGTGGGTGACATAAATCGTGGTAAGTTTAAGCCGATTATGAATGTGCCGGAGGGTTGCTCTAAGGATAACTCGCACACGCTGGTCCATATGGGAAAGGGGTTCATCGAGAAGAGTTACGTTTGGATCCCGGATCAAAGCCCGAGCCAATGAGACCCTCTGCTGCTCACCGCCGCTCAAATTTGCCGGTTTTTCTTCCAAGACATTGCTTAGGTCAAACATCTCAGCAATTTCTTTCACTTTCTTGTTGACCTCGGTTTTGGTCATTCCTATGGCTCGTAAGGGAAAGGCAAGGTTCTCATAAATGGTCAAGGGGTAATAGAGCGCATAGGTCTCAAAAGCTAGAGCGACATTTCTCTCCCGAGGGCTTAAATGGTTAACAATCTTTCCGTCAAATAATAGTTCACCCCTTGTAATATCCTCCAGTCCTACTATCATCCGCAAGGTGGATGATTTTCCACATCCAGAGGGGCCTAAGATTGCCACAAACTCGCCAACTTCCACATGGAAATTGGCATCTTTAACAGCCTCTATGCCTCCCTGGTAAATCTTCCAAAGGTGTTCAGCATCCACTCTGCTCATTCTTGTCTTCCCCTTACCTTTTGGATAAGCTAAAACTTCTCTTGAAAAAATGAAGGTGGTCTTGGTCAAATTCAAGCCAGCATTCCTTGGATGTATCGCAGCTACCCTTTTCCACCTGGGCAATTACCAAGTTGTCCTTCATTTCGAAGGTTACGATACTTCTGTCCGCTTTATGTTCAACTGCGTACACAGGCAGGTGGAAGGAGTTGTCAGACCTCATTTTATTAGACAATTTAATATGCTGTGGCCTTATTCCGACACGGACATTGCGACTACCGCCTTCCTTCCACATGACCCTTTCCATGGAGCTGACCAAATCGTCCCTGATGGCAAAGGTAAGATCATCTTGTACCTTGAAAAAGGTCTTTCCTTCCTTTTCGATTACATCACCGTCTACTAGATTAATGGGGGGGTCGCCAATAAGCCTGGCGACAAAATCACTGGAGGGAGAGAAATAGACCTCCTCCGGTGTACCGATTTGTTCGTTAACTCCCTTATTCAATATCATAATACGGTCAGAAAGTCCCAGGGCTTCCCGATAATCGTGGGTGACATAAATAATGGTAATCTTAAGCTTATTGGCAAGTTTTTTGAGCGTTGTTCTAGCGGATACCTTCAGTTTCGCGTCGAGGTGAGAGATGGGTTCATCGAGCAGATAAACCTGTGGTACGCGAATCATTGCTCTGGCAAGGGAGACCCTCTGTCTTTGCCCTCCGCTGAGGTGCTGAGGCCTTCTGTCGAGCAAATCCTCTATTCCCAGAAGCGCGGCAATCTCTTCAACTTTACCTCTTTCCTCTCCCGGGGATAGTTCTCCTTGCTTGGAGGGGGCTCTCAAAGGGAAGGCGATATTTTCGTAAACGGAGAAGTGTGGATAGAGGCTGTAGTTTTCAAACGCCATAGCAACATCTCGCTCCTGTGGGGGGAGATCATTCACAAGGCGATTGCCTATGAATATCTTGCCTGAGTCAGGCTTTTTGATCCCCGCGAGTAACTCAAGAGTCGTTGTTTTCCCAGCCCCAGAAGGTCCTAGAATACTAAAAAACTCGCCATCGTTGCAGCTAAAACTTATATTATCAACCGCAGTATATCTTCCGTACCTCTTGGTCAAATTTGCGACCTTTACATCTGCCATTGCTCTATGTACCCTTCTTCTCTTCTTTTTCTTCTTTAGGGCGAGGCCCATAGATTAACAGGGCAAAAAAGGCCAAAATACCTACTACCGTTCCCACCCAAAGAGGAATATATTTTTCTAAAAGCCCTAACCACGCAAAAATCACGCCGACAAAAAGAATGCACCCCCAGAAGATTCTATCTCCCGTCTCCATAAGCCATCACCTCGAATCTTACCGTTTTGTGTCTAGCGTACCGTCAGCATTTAAAAGACGGGTCTGCGCAAAGGTTGTCTTATTTTATCCTTTACCCTTTCACTGCCCCAAAAGTCAGCCCACGGATAATATATCGTTGCATGAACCAGACCGCTATTAACGTTGGGAGAATGGCCAGGGCTGCTCCCGCCGACATAGGCCCCCATTGTATCTTTATCGAGCCCCAGAATGCGGTCAACCCCACGGATATCGTTCTCGCATGTATCCGGGTAAACAGAAACGCGAAAAGGAACTCGTTCCAGGCGAAGACAAGGCAAAAAACCGCTGTGATTGCAGCCCCAGACTTAATTAAAGGGAAGACCACCTTCCGTAGAATCGTTAACCGTCCGTAACCGTCAACCATTGCAGCATGTTCCAGCTCCACGGGGATCTCTCTGAAAAAGCCGAATAATAAAAAGACGGCAAAAGACGTGTTAAAATATAAAAACAGAAGCGTCAACCCAACGCGGGTGTCCAGCCATCCAAGAGTTTTATATACAATAAAGAAAGGTATGGCTGCTACGGCGATTGGGAACATTCTTGTGGAAATAGTAATAAAAAGCAGGTGACCGCCCCCAGTATTGAATCGGGCAAAGCTATAAGCTGCAGGCAAAGAGATCAGCATCACAAATGCCGTGCTGACTACACTTGCAATGAAAGTATTTGTAATTTCTAGAAAAAAGGGCGTCTCATTAAACAGATTATCAAAATGTTCAACGGTCGGGGGAAAAACAAATAGCTTAGAAAAATCCAGGCTAAAAATATCCGGCTCGCTTTTGATGGATGTGATGTATACCCAAAGGATTGGGAAGACAAACATAAACAGAATGACAAAGGTTACCATCCAGAATGCAATTCGTTTCAAAATCCTTTCCTCCCTCTTACTGTTATTACTTTGCCGCTCCCAGCGCCTTCATCAAGACCCTGAACATCAAGGCACAGATAACTATAGTCAGAAATAGAGAAATAATAGCCAGGGTCGACCCAGTCCCTGTGTCAAAAAAAACAAATGCAACACGATAAACCATCCAGTCAAATGTCTCTGTATTCACACCTCCTCGGGTCGTCCCATAGAGGGGATCAAATAGTCTGATCAACCACATGGTCCTGAGCAAGACAATGATGATGATCAGGGGCATCAACATGGGCAAGGTTAATTTTTTGAAGGTGAACCACGAAGAAGCACCATCAACCCGCGCCGCTTCAAAGGCGTCTTTGGGTAACCCGCTCAAACCAGAAAGCAAGACAAAGGTAGAAAAAGGAGTCCATTGCCAGATGGAAATAAACGTGATGGTATACAGGGCCATTTTTGGCGACCACCACATGACTTTCGAAAGCCCAATCTTGTTTAAGAACTGATTGACCACACCAAAATCATACTGGAGCATGAAATTCCATATCATAGACATGGCAAGCGGGGAGATAAGAAGGGGCAGCAGGCAAAGTCCGCGGATGGCGTTTTGTCCTTTGAATGACCTATTAAACAGCAGGGCAATCCCCATGGCCAAGAGTATTTCGCCCGTGATGCTCATCACGAGCACATAAAATGTACGCCCCAGAACCTGCCAGAAGCTGACGTCGCGCAAAACAGCTCTATAGTTATCCAGCCCAATATACTTGGCGGGTCTCACCATATCGTAATCGTGGGCTGAGTAATACAGGCAGTAGAAAAACGGATAAATCATAAATGCTAACAGCACGAGCAAGAGTGGGGTGATCAGAATCCATTTAAAATACTTCTCACTTGCCAGGAGCTCCAGAAATGTTCTCCTTGGCCTAGCCTCGAAGGAAAGCCTTTCTTCCCGTGCTTGTCCCGGTTCGCCCACCATTCAAAAACCTCCTGATCCAGCTCTTTAGGCTGCTACCATAAAGCCGTAAATTGGAAGGGGGGTGCGTCCGGTATCCGGATGCACCCCCTTTGGCTCATTTTTCCTCCCGGATTGGAAGGGTTCCGAATTTTTTCTGTAGCTCAATGGTCTGTTTTGTCATTTCTTTGACGGTTTCGTCTATGCTCTTGCCCGTCATCGCCTCATGACACAGAATTATCTGAACCTCATAGATCTTGCCTGCTGCGTCGCTGTTAAAAAAGAACAGGTCATTGACAAAATCGTAATAACCCGGTTCACTCCACGCGTGCATTAATATATTTGACCGTTGTGCAACAATCCTGCGCCACTCTGGTTCCTGGTATTTGACATCTGAAATAAAATCCCATCGTGTACCTGACCACCCCTTCTCCATAGCTGGCCTTTGCGCCTCATAAGAAGTGAGATACCTCATGAGCCAGTATGCGGCCTCGGGATTCTTACTAGATTTGGCAACCGACTGGTACCAATTCCCGGTATAACCCCTGTTACCCACAACCGGGTATAAAGCGTATTTGGCACCGGGGATCTTATCTTCAACCGTACTCGCCCACTTGTGCAGGGAAACATAGAGATGCGGTATGATAATTGTTTTCCCCGCCACGTATTGAGCCGTAACAAAATCCCAGAAACCCGTTAGGCATCCGGGGGAAGAATACGGCAGCAAATCTTTGTATTCCTGCAGGGATCTCTTCAGCGCTTCTTTATCCTTCTTGGTGATCACGAACTCTTTCGGTCTCCCGTTCTCGTCCCTGACCAAGGTAGCCCAGTCTTGACCGTAGCTCCAGATACGCGCGCTAATTTCATCGTTGATCTCGTATCGGCCCGCCATGACTGCCGTACCATACAAATCCTCCTTAAGCGGTTCACCCTTTAGGGGTTCGCCCTTTTTCCTGGTAAAAAACTGGGCCTGGTCATGGAGCTGTTTCCACGTAGTTGCTGGGGCTAGCTCATAGCCGTATTTTTCCTTGAAGTTTTTCTTTTCAATGGGGTGGTCGAATACGTCCTTGCGGATAAACATGGCCTGATGGTATGTTTTATACGGCAATCCATATGCTTTTCCATCTACATCAGAGTCGCAGCGTAACATGATCGGGTGCTGACCGTGTAAAGCCGCCTCCAAAGACTCTAATCCACCTGGATCAACCTTCTGAGCCAATTCCCTCACTGGCCAAAGGTAGGGAGCCCACTCGTTGGTCGTCGAGGCTTCCACAACCACGATATCATACGCACCAGTTCCCGACACTAAATCCAAGTTCTGCTTCGGATAGGCCTGCGACATGATTAGGCTCTCGTAAGTGACCTTGATACCCGTGTGTTCGGAAAACTTCTTTACCAAGGGAATGATCAACTTTGACCCGCCACCTGATTCCAAGGCCACGTGGATGGGTTTTCTATTCTTTATCTTCGGGATATCCGGCAAATCGAATTTTTCCTGAGCTCTGGGAACTTGGGCTGTGGCCACGAGAAACAGACCCACAATCACTGGGCTCAATCGCATCATCATGCCTTTTTTCATGGGTTTCTCCTTTCTTGTTTTTAAAATTCCCGTGGAAATTCCGTTCCCTTATTTCCGGGTATTGTCGTCAGTTTCTTATCTCTCACCCCCTTTCACGTCCAAATTCAGTTTTCTCTCTCACCCCCTTTCAGGTTCAAGTCCTGTTTTCTTAGCCAGCTCGATCCTCTGAACCATCTTTTCACGATATAAAGGTATTTCATATCAAAAATTTGAGAATTGAACAGCCAAAGCTGGTTGTGTTGAGGAGTAACAGCGTAGCGATGCCTCGCTGGAAGCATAGAGCAAACCTCACACGGGGGCAGAGGTTTTCCCAACGGGATCACTGAGCCCTCACGGTGCGATAGCTTTCTGTCGAACGCCTCTGATAGGAACCTCACCTACCTATCTTGAAGGTATCTACGGACCCAAACGAACTTATTGGGAGAAGATCATGGAAAACACGGGTTTCCAAAACCAATCACTTAATTTCGGTAAAAGAAATTACCGCATGTGCTAAAATCCGATGCGTTAAGATTTGCATAGTAAAACAACGTGGCCTCGGAATACTCATTTCGATTGCTTGGCGATTTCCGACTTGAAATGACGAAATTCGATCAAAAGAGAGCCCACGGGAGCTGTATGAGGCCCATGCTCGATCCCCTCAGGAAAACATGCCACCGTTCCCGCTGGATATACCTTCCCAGTCAGACTATCAATTAATCCACCGCTTATAATATAGACGACCTCATCGAAGTCATGTCGAAGTATTTCCTCGGAACCAGGAAATTCCGGATCCACCCGCAGCAGCCTGGAATAAGTCCCAGATTGGCTATCACGATAAAGAATGATTTCCCATAAGCCTTTGGGCACACCGCGCACCGGTTTCCATTCTGATATACTTTCTGGATCCTTAAACTCCCTGCTCATCTTTGCCTCCTCATTACCCTTCTCTTGCGTCGGTTCAAAACCGATACCCCAGCATCTCCCTTTTTAACAGCTGTCAATGGTAAGCCACCAACTCCGCCCGGTCCCCCAAAGATGCCCAGGAGAGAGAATATCGTTATAGACGCCTTATTCTCTGTCTGTTGGGTAGTCTCCCTATTTTCGACCGTGCTAATTAATCGGTTTTGATCCTTTTGATTATTTCTTCTCTAACACTCGCTATGTGGGACCTTAGATTCTCTCCGGCCTGCTCGTAATTGCCTGTCTCAATTAAGTCCAAAATGTGTCCGTGTGCTTCTATGGCTCTATCTGGTAAGTTGGCTACATAGGACATGAATTGATATCTAGTTAACGTGGGAACTATCGAATGATAAAGGCGGGCTAACCAATTGTTTCCGGTGGACTCCACAAGTTTGATGTGAAATGCGGGAAAGGCGTTAAACCCTCTCATCCTTTCTTCCAGATCATCAAAAAAAGTTTGGGAAAGGGATGAGCCTACTGACAAAGTTGAGACAACATCTGGTAGATCCCTGATATTTTGAGCTTTAAGGAGATCTATAGCACACAACTCGATGGCCTCGCGGGCCTTGAACATCTGTCTGCAGTCCTCGGCTGAGACCTCGGCGACAAAGCACCCTCTTCTCGGAATTTTCACAACAAGTTGCTCCTTTTCCAAGATCAGGAAAGCCTCACGCAGGGGAGCAGTACTGACCTCCAGCTGAGAGGCCAAGCTGCTTTCTATAAGCTTTTGACCGGGAGATAACTCACCGGTGATGATACGAGTCCTGAGATATCGGGCTATGTTCTGAACCACAGTTAAGGTTTTCATCGCGAAATATTAACGATAATAGATAAACGATAATCGATTTTTCGCCCATTATAATTATCAAACAAAGGGATGTCAACATATTTTTTACAGGGTTTTTTCCGAAAATTTGGCAGATAATGGGTAAGTTATTGAAAACCAAAGATAATGGAAATTCCTCCTATGGTAGAGGCATTTTACGGAGGAGATTTTGGGGAAACTCTCGAAGACCCGAGGAAGAACCTATGGAGAATAATCGCAAAATCGCTGGAAAAATTAAAACCCAGATAGGGAGTAAACGAGGACAATCGAGGTACCAACAGGCCGCTTTGGATTTCGGGTTTCAGGCGTCCAGCGAATGAACCCCGCGGTAGAACATCTCCCCGTTTTTCAGCTCCTTCTCCGTTATCCATTTTCCGACCAGGGGGAGTTCTTTGGCCTGGACGAGGTATTGAAGGATCAACAGTCGGAGCTCAATGCTCAGGGATTCCGTTCTATCGTCGGGCCTGTGGATAGCCATTTCCCGGGGAAATACCCCATAGGGCTCATTGAGGACTTGAACCTGGTAACAGCGCAAATGCGAATCTTAGGAAGCGAGGGATCGCCGGCAAACGTCCTCTGATGAGAGATCAACAAGGGTTCTCGACAGCTCGGCGTCAAGTTCGAGGTATTGGATCGAACATGGCCATGCGGGCCGTCATGACCTCCTATGGGGCCTCGGTTCAGGACGAAAAAGGAAACGTGGTCATCAACTCAAAGCAGACCCTAGAGGCCGTCAAATTCGTCCGCGCCCTTTTCAAGGAAGCGATGACACCAGAGGTGTTAAATTAGGGCGGCGTGTCCAACAATATCTTCTTCCTGAAGGGCAAGGGCTCCCTGGTCCTAAATGCGATCTCCACCACCCGAGCCGCCGAGAGGGAGAAGATGGAGATTTCCAAGAAAATCTGGCTGGCCAAACCACCGGCAGATCCGGTGAGACGTATGGGGCTGCCGCACGTGATGAACGTTTACGTCATCTAGAAGTTCGCCGAGAACATCGAGGGTCCCAAGCAATTCCTCGTTGATTACGTCGGTAACTTTAGAAAGGCGTTTCTTGCCAGCGAGTTTTACAACTTCCCATTCTTTCCCGATACCGTTCCCGATCTGAAACACCTTATTGCGAACGACCCTAAGGCTGACCCTCCTGACAAGTACAAGTTCCTGGGGGACGCCCTGGAGTGGACGGCCAATGTCGGCTACCCGGGATACGCCAACGCGGCCATCGATGACATCTGGTTCACGCATGTCGTCACTGTGATGTTTGTGAAGGCTGTCACTGGTGAGGCAACCCCTGAGGATGCGATCAAGGAAGCAGAGGCAAAGTGCAAGCGCATTTTTGCCGCATGGAAGAAGAAGGGACTCGTATAGTCCCGGTTATCGGTTCGTAGGTCAAATTCGAGTATAAGAGGCTTCTTTAAGGTTTTCACGGGGTCTCCGATCAAGTTAATGTTTTCGGCCACTTCTGTCGAAGGATAACGAGCTGTTTCTCCTAAGAATCTACATCAGAAGATTCTTCCTGATATAACGTGCTCCGCGTAGCGGAGTGCGACTGATGCTAACTAACTGAAATAGGGGGATTCACTCATTTCGGAATTGGTCAAGAATTCTAACGCAAATCGATAGAATAGCCGGTTAAGGCGGGGGATCTAGGATCTACTTCATCTTGAATTAAACAAAAAAGGCAGGGGCATGCTGACCCTGCCTGCGTCCTAGAATTTCTCTCCTGATATCTGCTCATAGGCCCGTTTGGCATATCTTCTGACCTTGTGGTTTTCGTCATTTTCCCCTACTTCTCTCAAATCCTTTAAAGCCCTTTTATCCCCAATATGACTCAAAAGCTCTGCCGCATATAGCCTTAAATAGGGATCCTCATCTTTCAAAAAGGTGACTAACAGGGGAGTCGGCTCATTATCCCTTGAATTCACTAAGTTCTGCCTCAGGTTCCACCAGCTCAGCTTACAACCCTGATCCCTTCGGCTAACCCACCCCTTCAGATTAGCAAAACATGCCAGGGTTTGGATCTGGCTTTGCCCCCTCCTTTCTCCCGGAAGATCCTCTATCAATTCCAGAACCCTTTTATATTCACCTTCCGCAATCAATTTTGGGCCGTTTTTGATCAAAAAGCCTTGGATCTCCTCGGGACTTTCTTTTACCTCTGGTGGGATAGCAGCCTCTTTTTTCCCTAAGACCTCCTTCTTTGCTTCGATCTCCCTGGGCCTCTTTTTAACCTCCTGGGGGACAGTCAACTCTTTCTTCTCTAAGGCCTCTTTCTTGGCGCTCAATACCCGGTCGAGATCTCTATCGTCCAGTATCTTTCTGCATATTCCCCTGAATACGAACTCAATTGCAATCTGACTTTCAGCCATCCGACCATCAGCGTCCACAGATACCTCCTTGGGCCTTTTCGTGTAAAGATCAATCAGGGTAACATAAGAACGCGAATCGCCTGCGTAGGCGCCGGACATCTGCACATGTAAGATCAGGTCCAGCTGGTAATTATTTCTGTACCGTTCAGCCTTGTCGTATCCGTTTTTCTTCAGATCCGAGACGCTGCATGACTCGCTGATATCAACCAGTTTTACCCGAGCATTTCGCCTTAGTTCCTTCATTAAAACGTTCTTTCCCTTCTTCCTCACCTCAGGGGCCTGGAACCTCGGTCCAATTACCTCGAAATCTAAGACCCCAATAACGACTTTATTTACGGGGTTAGCAGGAAAAGTAGCCCCCACTAACGCAATTCCCATTAGTCCCAATACGATCAATCCTATTGGTAAAGCCCTCATTTTTTCCCTTCCTTTCTCAAACGAAGAGACCATACTTACACCAATGAAAAAGCCGGGGCACCCTTTCCCTTCGGCAACCCGGTTGTCTTCAAAGCTCACCGGTTATTTCGCCAACCGAATCCTGAGATCAATCCCGCCGGATTACGAGCAAAGTTACGTAGCCCTTACCATTTCAATGTCGTGAGTACACCATAGTGATCAGAAACAGGAAATCCGTCCTCCGGGGTCAGAACCACACGACTTCCCAATATGCGATCGCATGGAATATTGCCACTCACTAAGATAAAATCAATTCTGTATGAATGGCGGTCATGATAGGCATTCAGGATGTCATACGGCTTTGAGGCTACGGATTTCTGGCGAAAGTTTGGGTTATGCGAGGGATCCCACGTCAGGCCCTTATCATAAGGGTTTTTAAGCCGAAAAGTATCGACCCAGTTGCCGCCAGCAAGAAGCGGGTCGAGTTCCCCGCTTTCTACGGTCGTGTTGAAATCTCCGAGGATGACCGCAGACATGCCAGCTGGCAGTGTCCTTTCAACAAACATCATCAAGTTGGCTATCTCACGCTTCCGTCGTTCAATATCCCTTTCGGCGCCTTTCTTCGCATCTTCCACCTCTTCTTGGGGCAATTTTCGACTCAGCCTTTCCATTGCCTCGTCTAGAGCTGGCCCTTGAAAGGGCCCCGCGTGAAGGTGAACCCCATATACGTATAGCGGCTTCCCATTTACCACTCCACGGCCCAGAACCGCCTGTGTAATCTCACCAATATGGAGACAAAACCAGTTTGTAGCGATGCCAGATCCTTCAAGGCGCTTCCTGCCGAGATCCACAATGGTCCAGGGTTTCTTAACTAAGATGGCTCCACCTTCTCTCATATTTGTGGGAATCCCAAAAGGACCGAATCGGATTCCTCCGAGTGCGACACGGTAGATTGCTCGGCAATCGAGCGCTCCTGCAAGACGTTGGGCATAGTAAGGAAGTGGATTGGCTTCCTGGATAGCAATAATGTCCGGGGCAAGCTTCCGTATTTCTGTTACCAATAACTCGTAACGTCTCTTCGGATTGTCCGGATACCGTCCCATCTTGAAAAATCCTCTATACGTTATGCCAGACCAGACATTGATCGTCAGAATTCGAACTTCTCGCGGGGAGCTATGAGGCGCGTAGGCCTTACGCTCTTCCGGTTTCAGACCGGGAAAAGATGCCTCCGCACAAGAAGACAAAAAAACAATGCCCAACAGCAAAATCATCGCGAAGGGTAATCTACGAGAAAGAGGTTTCTCTAAACGAGAAGCTCCCATTAACCGACCCTCCCCCTTGGAGAGTCTCTGATCCATGCGACATTAGGCTTAAAGGCCAATAACGAGGGTAGAAACAAACCTGATCTATTCGCCTGTGGTAAAACTCCATATGTAGCTTAACTATCTCGCATTCAGAAATTCTTGCCCATCCCCACGGCTTCCACATCAAAGGTGCGATACATCGCCTCAATGAGGTCTTTATGCTTCTCCATCACCTCTTGACCTTGAGCGTCGGCGTTAGCTCGCCATTCTCAATGGTGAACTCAGGGGCAAAACATTTGGGACGTTGTTACCTACGTTGCATTTTTCTTTCACCCCGTGCCCTCCACCATCTCCTCAATTGCCCTTGTGATGGTTGAAGTGGCCACCCCGAGGTGACGGGCAATCTCTGCCGCACTCAGACCGAGCTCTTCCCTGCTTTGCTATGCTATAAGGGCACGCCTACGGCTCACAGCAATCCGACTGCTGCCCTTCGTAACTTCCTGCGGGCTGATCTTCTCTCTTGCACCATATCTTCAAGAATTCTTTGCAATGTAAGTAACAACGTCCCCTATTTCGATCTTCTCCTAAGAATCTACATCAGAAGATTCTTCCTGATATAACGTGCTCCGCGTAGCGGAGTGCGACTGATGCTAACTTAACTCTCAGAAATTAAATGTGGTTGCCTTATCCATCGAACAACATAGAGAACTAACGCGACTGCACCGACCCATATCCCAATAATGAGAAGCAATTGCCCTATGTTCAGGAAAGCCGGAGAACTAAATTTTTTCCCTAGGATGACGCATAAAAGCCCATAGACGTACAGATGAACTTTCACTCTTCCAACTATCACTGGCTTCGTTTTCACAAATCGAGTATCTTCCTCTTTTTCATCCGGCCTTGAACAGGGACAATCGGTTTTGTCCTTAAGCAGACCGTAGAACCAACATAGAATTGGCACAATGACTACATGTAGTTCCATAGAAGCCATCAAGACGATATATGTTGGATCAAGGATTTTCCTGAGAACGAGAAGGATTAAGAGCGTCAATACGAGGAGCTTATCGGCAAGCGGGTCCAAGAGTATCCCCAGCCTGGTTATTCTGTTCGTCGATCGCGCCAAAGCCCCGTCCAAGAAATCCGACAATCCCCCGAGGGCGGCTATTGCCAGAATTTGCGAATAGACAAGTTCACGGTAGAACGTCAGAGTGAATACAGAAAGCAAGATCCGAAAATACGTTATGTGGTTTGGCTCAATGAAGCGTAGTTTCGAAAAGATTGAGACGAAGTTCCGCTCAAAAGCCATGTACCGCTCGCTTCGAAATGGGTAATCACATTCCCTCGTCCGTAAGTATTGGGTAAGAGACGGGCGTTGCTTTGCCGTGAACTCCTTCGATATCTTACGGAAATTTTCTGTATTCGGGGCTGTGTTCATATTCATTGTTGCGTTCCGTCTCTCTGCCTTGCGTTTTCTGCTACGGTCTCATTTCGAAGGTAATTTGTAAAACTCTCGGGATATATCTGCGTTCGATGACCTTGCAGTACGCACCGTATGAAAAAGAAAAGCCCAACACAGAGCAGAACTACTATGGTGCCGAGAAAAGTGATGAGACTGGTGGACATGGCCGTTCCCACGCTCGATCCCCCACGGTTCAACATATAGACTTGACCGATCCCACCCCCTGAGCTTGATGGAGTAAGCATGGCAATCCCCATATTGGCCAACTCGGCCTTAAGGCACGTCCACAGGCGTATGCCAGGTTGCAACACGCGGGACACGATCAAAATCCGAAAGCCACTTACAAGTGTATCAATGGGAAGACAGAGGAGCATCAGTAACAGGTAGCACCATTTGAGCTGGCCCAGTATGGGAACCTCATCGCGGGCCTGGATTCGCTTGAATTGAAACCAGAAAATTCCGATCGTTAGTACGAGGAAGACAAGGCCTCCTAACGCCAGCTTAACCCAGCTGAACCGCTGCGGCTCTCCTGCCGCGACACTTTCTGACCGGGAATCCGTCCCGCGCTTATTTGTGAGAAGATCGTTGTCAGACATTTGTAAATCTTTTATCCAACAAAATGACAGAGGATGATGTCTCAACATCTCTATCTGCATCCTGAGTCATTGCTAGCCCAAGATAGAAGTCCGTGGCCCACTCGGCCGACGCGATCGCCTGAACGATGGCCAGCAGGCTAATCACCGAGAAGACTGTCACGAACACCTTTGCCTGCGTCATCTTTCTCTTTACTCTAAAGGCATGCGTGAACTGATTGACGAACACCGCAAATTCAACCCCTTACGATTTCATAGAGCTGCCTAATCCCTTGCTTCGGCACAGCCCTAACGAAGCAGCCGAATTTCATCTGCTCCTCTAGTCTGCACGACCAAACCAATCGATCGTTCCATACGGTGATATCTGGGCAGCCGTCACACATGTTCACCATCCCATCGCAGAGGACATCCGCGGGCTGGATAATCATGATAGATTGGAAGTGCAAGGGCTTAAACAGATTGATGGGACTTTTTCCAACAGCACGGATATAGTTCCTGGCAATCCCCGACATTCCCCTGTCAAGAGGTGCCAACAGAAGCATTACTTTTCCGCGGCGTTGCACTTCGGGTTTCGTGTAAGCTAAGTATCGTCCTCTGAGGAAATGGTGAGATGTCTGCGCCAATTCCATAAACTTCGGTCCCACATAGCCATAGATGTTTTTCTTTGTTCCAATACGTCCAGTCATTAACCACTTAAGGGAATCTGCTTTCTCGGTTCCGTTCAGATAGGCACAGGGTTCAAAATCTGGATACCTCGTCCTGATGACTTCTATAATATCATTAGAAAGGATGTCTAAGCGTTGCTCTTCATCGACTGTGGAATAGACAATGGGGCCCATGTCTACCCTTTCAGGCCCGGCGTAATAATCGAACTGCTGCTCTAAGGCCGCAGCTCGAAAAGCGATGAAGACGAGTACATGCACGATATCGATATCTTTCTGTCCCCACTCAACGATATTAGGGATATACTCCAACGTATCCCCATACACAGTGGAGTTGAACGCGCAAGAAAGCCCTCCCACCTCGGCAAGCATCTCAGCGTAACGGAGTCGCAATTCGTTGAGTTCAATTTCAGTTTTGCCCTTCCAATGCGGACGATGCTGTTTACTATCCACATGAAATGTGAATCCCGCTGCCCCCGCCTTTTTCAACTCCCGCAGGAAATCCTTGGTGAGAGAAAGACCGTTGGTGTTGATAATAGGCTTTAGCCCATCATGAGCTATGAGGCGAACAATCTCGACCACGTCAGGATGGACGAGCGGGTCGCCTCCTGCCAGTGAAACACCGTCAGTCTTGCGAAATCTCTTAAAGACCTCAAGATCTCGTTTGATTTGTTCAAGTGGCTTGTGTCCCCCGGGATCATTCTCACGGTAGCAACCCTCACAGTACATATTGCATGCTTTCGTTACCTCAAGCCAGGAGATGGCATTGTCGGGCAAACTCCATGGAATGCGATAGTACTTGTTGTGATCAAGAAAGAGTGTCATGGGAAAACCTCGTTTTCAGTCCTCGCTTATCCTTCAGATAGATTTGTATCGTGAGATTTCCCGAAGCTAGCCTACCTCAAAAGCCTGTCAATTCTTGCCAAGGAATCCATATCAGTGCCTACCTCAGATCCCTTAAAAGCCGTTGGAATTCTGGCGATCGGACCAGTATCCGATGAGCCGCGTCCCGCAGCTGGTCCACGGTCTCAGGACGCAACTTGAACGAAGCTGGCAACTCTTTTAGATATGAGCGTTCGGATTCGTCCGGCAAAGCGTCGAAATTGACCTCCACAAGATAAAAGTCGATATCGTTCCGGGGACTCACCTCCGATATGTCCGCCGCTTCGCTTTCCGCACTTCGAGCACCGCATCTTCTCACACGGATCTCCTCGGCCCATTTCCCCAGGTTTTCTCTCAGCAGTTCCACGGTTTCAAAGTTATACCGCTTGACCGATACCCTGTACGTCGACTTTAGCACCTGGGCAATCCTGGGGGCTTTCTCCCGCTGCTCCAACCGGATATCCGGTTCAATCTCTGCATTGACCACGATGAAAACTACCCTGCGCGTCTCCTCCAGACCCGCCATTTGCAGGGTGTTCCATGGATCCCGCACAAAGATTATTCGGCCCATGATGGCCCGCAGGCCAAGGTTGTCCGATAACCCCCCATCGAGCAGATGGACATAGGGCCTTTTTGGGGCATCCATATAGGAGGTGGCATGAACTGCCTGCTGGAATCGCCGCCTCGACACGTTACGCTCTTCCAGGCATTCACGGATGTGTTGCGGTATCTCAAAACCACAGCTGCCTGCATAGTTACGCAGGGTGACGGGACTCAGAACCGCGGGTGATGCAGACGAGGCTGCTACAGCTCTGGCCACGGGAAAACGCGATACGTCCGAACAGATGGAGTCGAACTGTTCCTGACAAAAGCTGAACCACGTACCCAAGGTTATGTCGGTGGCATTAATGTAGATAATCGGTCCTCCCCGGGCCCCGATATCACCGAATGTTCTGCCCTTGAATAACTGTTTGTCGTAGTACTCCGCTGCCAGGTCGCTCCGGTCAAAGTTGGCCGATGCAAGGCGTAACCAGCTGAGAGGATGGAGCACCCGTGCCATGAGTGCTCGCTGAATATTTTTCTTCAGAAATCGGCCTTCAAATTCCTCGAAAATCCGATCACCGAACAGGCCGTAGTATGCAGCGGTGAAGCTGCCCCCCGACACGGCCGAGATCAAGTCTACTTCATCCAGGAGGCGCCGCTGACGACCCTCCGACCACATCTCCGTTCTGGCAAGCTCTTCCAATACCCCGTATGAGAAGGCAGCCGCTCGCATACCCCCTCCGGAAAAGGTGACTATTACCAGAAGGTTACGAGCGTTTCCCGGTGTGCCCCTATTCTTCAGGCGGTAGCCCCCGTCGGGGTTATAACGATCCAGAGGCTGATTGACGGGATAATGAGCGCAACCCGACACAAAAAAGAGTAAGAGCAGCAATCCCGTGTACAGAGAGACAAGCCGACACATCCGCGTAGAAGTCGCGACAAGGCATCTTGTCTGGAAATTCGCCGGGGATATGGTGTAACACCTCATAGAGAAAAAACCGTTTATCTCTTCGACAACCCATATCTATAAAATCCCTGTTGCTGGATCTCAAAAGCTTAACAAACCAGAGTTTTTCTGATCCGTTGGGCTTCTATCCCAGCCTCACAGATGGGTTGTCATTATTGGTCTTTGGTTTACGTGGATTTCCTGTTTCGGTAGGCCCTTAAAAGATATGGGTTGAGGGCAAAAGGAGATTTGTAATTGCCGCAGATGCTAGCTTTCCGAAAGAGGATTGACATTCGATGCGCAGGATTTAAGGGTCTATTGTCGTCAGTTACCCTCCTTGGGTTCCGACCCTCGCGGATGGTTTGGCTTTTCTACGATTTATTGTTTACCACAAAGAGGTGAAAAAGCAAATATCATTTTGAACGTTTTCAAGAGATTTTTCCGGCCCGAATTTTTTTAAACAATATTTATTTAATAAAATCTGATGGTTAAATTCATCAAACATGGGAGTGAAGTTTTTATCCGATAAAATCGCTTTAAATCTCAGATTTTCTTGGAATATCTCTGATTTTTACGAAATTTCAAAATATAGTTTACTGAAATAGGTTTAAGGGCGGGATTATTTGGGCTGGGAAGGAGGCCAACATGGCCCTATACTCTCATGACCATAAACAGCAAAGCCTCCCTGTATCGATTCTTCTATGAGGCCGCCTGTTGTCAAGCTCCTTTTTCGCTTAAAACATCCGTTACTCCTTCAGTCGTCAATCGAGCTAGTGGCTTCCTTAAACGTGAGGCCTGTATTTGCCTCGAACGAACTTCTATCCGTCCTTGACCGCAGGCGATTGGGGAAGAGCTAGAAGGCTCCGAGGGGGAAACAATCCTCCTAAGAATCTACATCAGAAGATTCTTCCTGATATAACGTGCTCCGCTTAACGGAGTACGACGGATGCTAACTGAAATAGGGGGATTCACTCATTTCGGATTTGGTCAAGAATTCTAACGCAAATCGATAGAATAGCCGGTTAAGGCGGGGGATCTACTTCA
>JGI2171J19970_10000467_pt1 | contig 21483 bp, 20 predicted proteins | sample DeeMarSWOR324_28_FD_19970 | JGI IMG/M metagenome (IMG submission 19970) | reverse complement strand
TCCTTACACCCCTTTACCTTATTGCATCCCCCCTTTCTGTAGAAGAATAGTAACTGGGCCGTACCCAGTTGTCAAGGCAAGCATTGGGCTAGTTTAAGGTGCATTTTCATGATCCTGACTCTGCTGTTTTGGTTAAATCTTCGTGGATTCTACCCCTCTCATTAATTCACCATCTTATCGGATTCAACGTCTCGATCAGTGTCAATACCTCACTAAAGCAGCTTAAGGATCTGGGTCACATCATCCAACGCCTCCATTTTCTTCACCAAGGCAATGACCTTTTCAATGTTCTGCTCTGGCACCGGTTGTCTTGCAAAATTGGTGCATCTCCGAAATTTATCTGCTATTTCATCCATGTCCATGGGGTTTTTTGGTGATCCTCTGCGGTCATTTACCTGTTTAGAAAGACGCTCCCCTCTCTTTGTTGTTACCTCTACCACAGCAGGTGTAACGCCTTCCACTGCAGTTTTTTCGAGTCCGGAATCGACAATGCAATCAATCTTAGAGGCAATCCTGAGCACATATGGATTCTTAATCTCCTCTGAGGTAAAATCTTCAAAAAACACCCTCCCTTTCACCAACGCGGTTGCAACTACATATGGAAGGCTAAACTGGGCTTCCGGTATTGTCCTTGGTGTGCGCTTCTTTTCCAGAGGGGAGCATACGAAATTAAAACCCTGTTGATTTACCTTTACGATGATCTTTTCAACATCCGTGCTTTCTAGATGGAATTCTCTTGCGATCTCTAGAACTCCCTCGATGGCTGCGTGGGTATGCATACAGCACGGGTACCGCTTGGTTGTTAGATTTACCCCTTCGAAATCTTCTCCCAAACTATCCAGGAGCTTTTTTCTATCATACTCACCCCCTTGGTAAACAGGATAGTACCCAAACTCCCCTTCCAACACCTCCTTAGCAGCAGTAATACCTTTATGGGAAAAGATAGCCGAATAAACCCCCCCTTGTGCTGCCAGCCCTTGACAAAAACGCGTTGCCAGGGTCCCCTCAACAAGATTCTGAGAATTCCCCGATGTTTGACTGTATGCAAGGCCCATGGCATGGATCATCTTCTCCTCATCTAATCCCATAATTTTCCCGGCCACTCCGGCACAGCCAAAGTATGCACATTGAAAGGTTGCATTCATTCCGCTCACCCCGGGTGGGATCTTATTCGCCCTTGCCATTCTGCAAATCATATCGATACCAAGGGCCACGGCATTCAAGAATTGCCTTCCATCAATCCCCCCCTTCATTTCCGCCACTGCGAAGGCAGTGGGAACAATCGAGGCGCTGGCATGGAGCGTTCCGGACTCAAAGACGTCATCAAAATCTACAGCCCTTGCCATGGTTCCATTCGCGAGAGCCGCCAGAAAGACAGGAACCTTCTGTCTATAATTTATGATAGTGCTTTCTTCCCTGCCCCCCCAGTCAATTGCCTGCCTGACTATCTCCGCGCAGCCCAGGGCGCTTGAGCCTGCAAGAATACCAGCCAAAGTATCCAGAATGCCCTTCTTGGTGGCCTGGATGACCTCCGCAGGGATATCTGCAAAGTTCCTTTGGATAAGATGCTTGGCTAAAGGCACTATTGCATCCATTGCACCAAACCCCCACAATCAAATCATGATCTGCACGTTATGGACTGGAACATATCAGTACTTCTGGTATTTTTGTTTACGGGGGGGCGATTGCTTCATGTCCATACCCAGCATCTCGCCAACCTTTCCATATCCTGGTTTTAAATCATATTCCTCTTTGTATTCTTGAATCATCGGAATTCCCCAATTCTGTTCTTGAAGGAATTTCGTACCAGTGATGAAATCTGGAAGCATTTCCGGAATCAGTGTAAATAAGATTTCATCGTCTTGGGCAAAGGCTAATCGACGATCTCCCTTACAGGGGATAGCAACTGTACATTCCCTCTTTAGTAACGCGGGAACTACCGCATACACACAGGCAGCGTGGCCTGAAAGTTGACAATGGAGATCCTTTCCATCAATCCAGTTTCTGACGATTATAAGCTGGCTTGTCATCATACCATTTACATGCATAAGAATGACATCTGGCATGAAGTTGCAAGTATTGATGGGAGCCGACACGATTCCTTTGTAGATACCGTAGTCAAGATGTGGCATATTCTTACACCATTCTGATGCTCCTTTAAGATCTCTCACACTATCTGGATAACGATGATGACCTTCCAAGAAAAACGGGATACGCTCTGCAAAACCTAAGCCTTCCACTGGCTCGAAACACCATAGGTCTTCTTTGAACATGGCAATGGTCAAACCGTCCCGTTGCGACTTTGCAAAGCTTTGGCATAAGGCATATTTATGCCCCCAATCCCGGGTAGGAATGATAGCACCCTCAGGGACTTCCTCCTTGCCCTTCAGCATCTTAACGGCAATAGGATGAACGCGCATGCGTAACCACATTTCCAACTCTGTTCCCATTTCATGAAGCTCTTCCAGGGTCATTATTTTGTCCTCCTTTCCCCTTCCTCACCGGATTTATACTTAATCTCTTGCAGGTTTATTTTCAATTGCCTTAAGGCTTGTCTATTGTGCTCACTGACAGCTGTATTCAGCTTCTTGGTGTCCTTAGTCTTAAATAATCTAATCATTTTCTTGTGCTCACTAAGGGATTCCTTAATTCTTAAGGAAAACAGCGTATATTTTTGACACCATCTAATTTGCCTCACTACATCTAGATATATTTCAAATAACTTGCTGTTTCTTGTTGATTTTACAATCTCCTCGTGAAATCTATTATTGAGCTCTCGATATCTATTAAGATTATCTTTTTTCATTTCCTTTTCCATATCGCCAACTATTGCTTCAAGCCTTTCTTTATATCCCTCATCTCCGCGCAGGCATCCCTCACTAATACAATATGACTCTATCAATTCCTTGATTGTATACAGCTCTTCAATCTCCTTTTCTGATATTGCAGATATAACATTTACTCCTTTTCTTAGTTCCCTAACCAGACCCAGCCCCTTTAGCCTGATTAGTGCCTCTCTTATGGGAGCCCTGCTAACCCCTAATCGCTCTGCGATTTCTCTTTCAACCAGCCTCTCATTCGGCTTGAATTTACCTGAAAGTATGGCGTGCTCGAGGGTTGCCACAACCTCATCTGTTACGGTCTTCCTCTCTAAACTTTTTAAAAAATCCTTGGGAGACATGTGGTATACCGTATACCAAAAGATTAAAGGGTGTCAAGCCTTTTCTTTTCCTACCCCCCTTTTCAACCTCACTCTAGATATCTGCATGACCCATTTATCGGCAAGTACCTTTCTCCTGTCCCAATAGATGTTCTGGGGCAGAAACTTGACAAGAAGATGATAAATGAGGAGATACTTTATAAATCCCTTTGAAAGATCTATTACGGGGAGCACTAAATAGCCTACAATCCAGGCAATCAATATGAAAAGTCTCTTCCCCCTCCTTCCTTTGATCGTGTCTCCACCTTGAAGGCAAGGAAGGAAGATATCATGATGGCCCCCATGCATCCCAATTGAACGGCCCTGAGTTGAAACGGGCCATAGATGACTGATAGGACCACGGGGGAAAGGGCGTACCCCGAAAATTTGATGGCGTTGTAGACCGAAGTGACAGGCTTGCGCAGTGACGGAGAGATCTGAACGGCCATGGTGTTCAGGGACGTCCATGCGGTGGCAGCTCCTGTTCCAAGGACGAGAAAAAAGACGAGATAGATTGAATAGGAATACGTGAGGAAGGCCATCAGGGCTATAGAAAGGAGAGCGATCACTGTGCCCGCAAGAAAAACCTTTCTCCTACCCAGACGATCCCCCAAAAATCCTGCAATGGGCGAGACAATAATCCCGGAGAAACCCGTGATGGAGAGGAGCGCACCGATTTGATCCGACGGAAGGTTGAGGTTGGATTTCAGATGGTCAGTCGTGAAGGTCATGATTCCAATGTAGGCAATGAACAGACTGAATGCGGAGAAGCTCAGATAAAGGACACCTGGTTGAACCAAGGCATTCTTCAAGATCGGAAGAATCCCCAGGACTCCAGCCTGCCTGTGTTTTTCCCGCTGGGTGACCTCGCTCGAAATCCCGTAGAGAACACCAGCTATCAACGAAAGGGCCGACAAGAAATAGAAGAACCCAGGCCACCCATAGTGAATCTCTATCAACCCAGAGATCAGCGGACCGAGTGTTACCCCAACGGTGTACGCCACACCCAACAACCCGATCGCCTTCCCAACGTGTCGCTCCGGGACAAGCTCACCGATCATGGCCATGATGATGGGAGTGAGAAAAGCCGCTCCCACGCCCTGGACGACGCGGCTTCCGAGCAGGGTCCACAGGGTCGGAGATAGACTACATAAGAGCCCTCCCAAGGCATACATTGCAAAACCGAAAAAAAGGGTCTTACGCACATCAAATATCTGAGCAATCGATCCTGAGAAGATCTGGATGAAAATGTAAGGGGTCATGTAAAAAGTGATGGTGAGAGAGGCCGTGCCAAATTCAACTGACCAACCCTTGGCAAAGACGGGGATCAGGGTGACAATCCCAATGCCACCCAGGGGTCCGATGGCCGCACCTAAATAAAGGGGAAGAAGTCTCTTCAGGTTCAATGGACGTGTTCCAGGCTTTTTGGGGATCTCGTCAATGATAAGAACTTGTTTTTGGACATCGCGAGTATAGGGAAAAGATGGTCGTGAGTCAAGTATACATCGTCCGCCGCTGAGAATATCAGAGACTCAGACTCTCTTTACCATGCTGTCCGTATCTAAAAAGGGGACGAAGAATATCAAACACATCCCAGGAATCGAGAGAAAAAAGGTAAGCCCAAAGAAAGGTCCGTAGCCAAGCCTTTGTGCTAAAAAACCACTGGCTACACCAACCAGAACCCCGCCCACATTCATCAGGCCTGTACCAATAGCAAAATGCGCTGCCTTAAATCGCTCCACGCATGTTCTCATTAGAAAGGTTACAAGGACAGCAGTGCCCAGGCCGCCGGCAAATTGATCAAAGGCATGTACACAGGCAACCAAAAAGAGATTAAAACAACCTATAAAGGTAACCACATCTGCACCGGTATTTAAGGCAAGGTATTTTGCCAGGCTCAGGGCAATGGCCATGTATATTAAATTGGTTAGGTTTTGGGCCAAGAGGAATGGCCAGATCATCTTTTTCAATGAGAACTTTGAGATCATAAACCCCCCGACCATGGCCCCGACAATTGAAAAAGGCAATCCAACTCCGCCGGAAAGCCAGCCGTAGTGAACCTTGATCCCCAGGTCAACCATGAATGGTGCAACCATGGAGGATAGTGTTGATTCCCCGGTCCTCATGAGGATTATGAAGATTATGGCCACCCCAATCTTATCCCTATCCATATACTCAAAGAAGGCCCTTGAATAGAATGATCCCTTATCCCGTAACAATAGCCCCTTTATCCTGTTTCTGCACACGGCCAGTCCAAGTAACAGAATAAGAAGACCGATACCTACCCACCCTGCAAAGCTTATCATTTTCAAAAAAGGGAACACCCCCAATAGTGTGCCAATAAATCTGCCCCAAAAAGGGGATCTCACCCCCCACAAGATCAGGACTAGGGCAATTGCAGCAATGATAAACTTTATCCTGAGTACCCTCTTCAGGAGATCTTGTACCCTTAATGTTTCCCTTTCAACACGGGGAAGGAGAAACATATGGTAGACAAAGAGAAGTCCAAGAAAGACCCCTGCTGCAGAGAAAGCAGCAAACCAGCTGACCGTTGTCCCGATCGTAACTATAATGCCAGTTCCTGCCATCATTGCCAGGCGGTAGGCCATGACCCGGTAGCCTACAAATTTTGCCTGCCCTCTCTTATCGAGCGCCTCCATGTAGTAGCCGTCAATGGCAATGTCATGGGTAGCTGACAAGAATGCACCGACAAAAAGGAGACCCGCTATGACCTTAACCCCAGAGGGAAGGGAGCTCATACCAGCCACGAACATAAACAGCAGAACCAGAAGAGATTGCATAATAAGGATCCATTTCCGCTTGGTTCCATATTGGTCTATGAGGGGACCCCACAGGAATTTAATAACCCATGGTATGCCAAAGAGGGAGGTAAGGCCGATTGCCTCCAGGCTGACCCTCATATCTCGAAAAAAAACAGAAGAGACGACTCTTACTATGCTATAGGGAAGGCCCTCGGCAAAGTAGGTTGTAAATGCCCAGACATGGGGTCGTTTAAGAAAAAGGCCTTTTCCCATTTGGCTTAAACTCACGGGTAAATGTTCGTGTCTCCGTTCACAGAGTTCTGTTTATATGAAATATCCTTTGGCGTCAATAGGCATAAAGGTTCAAAGGTTTTGGTTGACAATTCAGAAACAGGGAAGTAAGTTACGTCATAAATATTTTGTTACTGCACAAACCAGTTCTCATATCTTCACAACATGAAAGCGGAGGTACTCACATGAAAGCGGCATTCACCCTGATACCTGCGGAGTCGAGGAGGCTGATCGCAAAGGCTGTGGTGCAGATGGAGGAGATCAAGATCGCGAAACAGAAGGCCTACATCATCCTCAACGGTGGGACAACCAATGGCTATATCGCGCAAGAGCTTCTTGGGATGAGAGAGCTTGAACCTCAGAAATTCACCGCAGGCACCAACACCCACAGGCTCCTGTGTGTGACTGATGCCGATAAGCGAACGCCCTTCCCAATCATCCTTTACAGGGGGGAGAGATCCTCAAAAACCCTTCCCGAAGCTTTAGAGGACTTTCATATCGAGACCGTGCTGGTAAAGGGGGCAAACGCAATAGACCCTGAAGGAAATGTTGGGGTCATCACCTCGGGTTTCGATGGCGGAACGATTGGGGCGACCTACGGCACCGCAACATCTCAGGGGGTGAAGTATATTTTCGCTGTGGGCCTGGAGAAGCTGGTGGTCTCGGTCAAAGAGGCATCGGCCTGGGCAGGTGCCAAAACCATGGACTACACAATGGGGGCTGATTTTGGCATGTTCTGCATTCCAAATGGGATCGTGGTGACGGAGATAGAGGCACTGAAGATATTAGCCGACGTGGAGGCAAAGCACATTGCATCAGGTGGCGTCGGTGAATCGGCCGGTGCGGTGGTCGTGGTGATGAAGGGGGAGGAAGCAAAGGTGAGAAAGGCGATCTCGATCATCGAATCAATCAAGGGGGAGCCGACCCTGAAGGGATTTAAAGGCACATGCGAAAAATGTGCCTATACCTGCAAATATGCCGGGACCAAATTGGAGAATCTTCCCGCATGGCTGACCGATTGATGGCCCACAGCCCTTAAGCCCCCATCAAGTGGATGGTATTGAGGGGGTAGAGATGAAATTTGCACGTTTTGAGTAAGAGGGTAGTGACTCATTTGGGATGGTTAAAGAAGGGGAGATCATGGTTCTTGATGGCTCCCCTCTTGATACCTACAAGGAGACTGGAGTTCGTCATGCGTTGTCTGAGGTGAAGTTGCTGCCGCCTGCACTCCCCACTAAGATCGTCTGTATCGGGCTGAACTTTCGAGGACATATAGAGGAAGTCGGGGCAAAGGTTCCGGAGAGGCCACATTTCTTCTTAAAGCCCCCATCATCACTCATTGGACATGAGGATGCAATCGTCTTTCCCAGGAGCGCTGAACGGGTTGACTACGAGGGTGAGCTGGCTAGTTGTGGTCAAGGGGAAGATGAAGGATGTGCCTGAAGATGAAGCACTGGGCCACATCGTGGGTTGTTCCTGTTTCAATGACGTGTTTAAGCGGCTCTAGGGAGGAGACCTGATGGCAAAAGAGAATACATTGAAAAGGGCCCTTTCAGAAGGGAAGATGGCCTGTGGATGCGCGGTCATGAGCAGAAGCCCAATACTTGTTGAAATACTGGGCTACACCGGTTTCGATTTCGTTTTTATCGACACAGAACATGTCCCGATTGGGAGCGATATGACCCTGGAGAACCTCATCAGGGCAGCAGAGGCCAGTAACATAGTGCCCATTGTCAGGGTCAAGGAAAACAGGGAACACTACATTCGCAATGCCCTCGAAGCCGGCGCGCAGGGTGTTATCATTCCCCATGTCGCTACCAAAGAAGATGCCGAGAAGGCGGTCAAATATGCCCGATTTCCTCTCGAGGGCATCCGTGGTGCGGATCCAACTGTGCGGTCCGCCAGATACCGGTCAGGGGATTTTGATTGGGAGGAGTTTGTAAAAAAGAGCAATGAGGAGGCCATGGTTATTCCGCTCCTGGAGGATAAGGAATTTTTGTCAAACCTGGAGGAAATTCTTTCCGTTGATGGTCTTGGTGCCCTTTGCTTTGGGCCAACGGATTATGCCCTTTCCCTAGGGCTTAACCTCCTCTATGATTTTAGCCACCCTAAGCTCGTCAAGGCCTTTGAAGCCATCGTAGAGGGTGCCAAGGCAAAGGGGTTACCTGTCCTGTCTGCTGTCATTCCTCCTACGGTGGAGCAATCGAAGAAACTCAAGGACATGGGGGTAAGGTTTCAGCTATTTGGCACGGATATAGCGATTATTAGTTCTGCATTTAATGGATTGATGGAGGATGTGGTTTCCAAGATCAGATGAAGCCCATGCGGAGGCTACAGTATTTGCAAGCACTCTCCCTATTTGATCATCAAAGTCGGCAGAAAGGTGATCAGTTTCGGAAAGATCATGCATAGTCCAAGTCCAATGATCTGAAGGACGACAAAGGGGAAAACGCCTCGGTAGATATGGCCGGTCGTTACTTCAGGTGGGGTAATCCCCTTCAGATAGAAGATTGAGTAGGCAAAGGGTGGGGTCAAAAAGGAGATTTGTAAATTTATCATAACCAGCATGGCAAACCAGATCGGGTCAAAGCCGAGTGCATTGGCGATAGGCGTAAACAAGGGAACGACGATGAAAACGATTCCCAGCCAGTCGATAAACATGCCCAGGACAGTAAGGATGGCCATCATGGTCAACAGAATACCCCATTTCCCGAAGGGGAGGCCGAGGAGAAAGTCGTTCACGACATCTCCTCCACCCAGGGCCACAAAGGTTGCGCTGAAAAACGCGGCTCCAACCGCGATCATCATGATCATACTGGTGATCTGTAGTGTCCTCCAGCATGCCCCCTTGAGAACCTGAAAGTCCACCTGTCGGTAGATGAGGGCGAGGATAACGCTGGCAATAGCCCCCATTGAGGCCGCTTCCGTCACCGCCGCAACACCGAAGAAGATGGTGCCCAGGACCGCGAAAATAAGAAAGAGAGGGGGAACGATAGAGGTCAGGAGCAAGAAGATCTTCCTTCTCAATGAGGCCGTTCTCTCTTCAAGGGGCATGGGAGGTCCCTCATGGGGCCTGAAATAGCATCTGATGCCGATATAGGTTATATAAAGCAGTCCCAGAAGAATACCGGGAATAAAGGCGGCTAAGAAGAGCTTTCCGACCGAAAGTCCAGCAGTGGGGCCGTATATGACGATCATGATGCTTGGCGGGATAAGGATGCCCAGGGTACCTCCCGCACAGATTGTCCCGCAGGCAAGGGGTTTATAGAAATCCCGCTTGAGCATGGCCGGTAGGGCCAAGAGACCGATGGTCACTTCCGAGGCCCCAACAACGCCGGTGGCGGCGGCAAAAATCACGCAGATTACGATGGTTGCCATGGCCAATCCACCCCTGAGGCCGCCAAGCCAGAGGTACATGGCACTGTAAAGCCGTTCAGCAACCCCTGACCGTTCCATAAAAACCCCCATGAATAGGAAGAGGGGAACGGCCAAGAGGACATAGCTTTTCATGAGGCCCAGAAGGCGAGCGATAAACAGGCCAAAGATTATATCCGGGCCCATGAAAATTACCCCAAAGAGCATGGAAAGACCGGCCAAGACAAAGGCAGTCTGAAAACCGAGGAGAACCCCAACCAGGATCCCAGCAAACATCAATATAGCAATGATTTCTGGACTCATAATTCCTTCTCCTTAACGAGCATGAACACCCTTCGTATAAATTCAGCAAATCCTTGCAAGGATAAGAGTAAGACCCCTATGGGCATCACCGTCTTGAAAGGGTATAGTATTGGCCTCCAGTAGCTCTCCATAGACCTTTCCCCAAACTTCCAGGAAATATAGACATAGGGGATTAACTTGCATAGAAGCCCGATCCAGACGGGAAAGAAGAAAATCAACATAAAGACGACGTCTATGAGGGCCTGAATTCGTGGTGGAAAGCGGGTGTAGAAGATGTCTATCCTCACATGCCCTTTCATCCAGAGCGTATAGGCCGCTCCGACAAGGAAAAATGAACCACCCAGCATATAGCTGACATCATATGCCCATTGGGTCGGGGCATTGAAAAAATATCTGAAGAACACTTCATAGCCCAGTGTTGCTGTCAAGATAACGACGATCCAGGAGATGCCCTTACCCGTCCATTCGCTGATGGAGTCGATTATTTTTACAAAACGTCTCATCGTCCCTCCTTGTATAGAGCAAAGCCACTCCTGCGGGTGGAGTGGCTTTGCAAAACGGGATACCATCCCTAGTACTGAGGACTCATCATGTCTCTATAGACCTTATAGGTATTTGCCCATTTTCTTTGTGACTCCAGTACCTTTTTGAAGAAGGGGTCTTTGGCCGCCTTTTTATCAAAGAACCTATCGGCTATCTCTACCATCTGTTTCTGGACCTTGGGATCGAGATAGTTAATCTGGGTTCCGTAATCTTTGAATTGTTTGAGAGCAGGGGCATCGAGCCACATACTTCGCAGGAACATTCTCAAAGAGGTTAACTGACAGGTATTCTTGACAAGCTCCTTTAGATCCGGTGGCAACTTCTCCCAAGCCTTTTTGCTTACAAAGAAATCCATTGTTGTGCTGGGCTGGTGGATACCAGGAACTGCCAGATATTTACATATTTCGTGGAAGCCCAGGTCGCGGTCGATGTTGGGAAGGCTGTACTCTGCACCGTCAATAACCTTCCTCTGGAGAGCCGGATAAACCTCTGCCCCGGGCAAGGTGACGACTGATGCACCCATTTCTGCCATGATCTCTCCCCAGAAGCCGTAGGTCCTGAATTTAAGCCCTTTGAAATCATCGAGGCTGGTGATGGGCTTATGAGACCAGGCGAAGTCTTCAGGGGGTAGAATGCCGCATATAGAGACATAACCGAATTTATATTTGGCATACATCTCCCGCATCAGGTCGAGACCATCTCCTTCGTAGAACCAGGCCAAAAATGGCATGCCGGTGAAACCCATGGGAATGGCCCCAAAGAGAGGGGCAGCAGGCTCCTTGCCGATCCAGTATCCGGGACTGCCTTGGGCCGCTTCCACGGTTCCTGCACGCGCGGCATCGAATATCTCCATTGCAGGCATGATTGCGCCGCCAGGGTAGGCGGTGACCTGCAACCTTCCACCGCTCATTTCCCCAACCGTCTTGGCAAAGTACTCCGCTGCCCACTGGAGAACCGTTCCTTTTGGCCAGGCAGTGGGCATTCTCCATTTGATTGTCTTGGCGAAGACTGTGGACGTTGATGCGAAAAGCAATATTCCAGCTACGAAGAGAGTTACTAATAGTTTGACCTTTTTCATCTTTACCCTCCCAAATTAAGGTTTATCCTTGGTGTTCCGACAAGACCTCTGTCTTTTTTCTATTGATTTCCTCACCTCCTTTAAATTATTTAGGGCAATCCTGCCAAATACCCGGATCTTGGCTTGTAGCACAAAGATATACAATTTGTCAACGAATGAATAAACACGAATGAATAAATAAAAATACTGAAGTGTAGGTAACTCGCTACCACGCCTCCAGGTGCTCCCTAAGCAGGTCCAGTCTTCTTACTTTTGTTTTTTCCGTTCCTGCTCTTCCTCCTACTCACTTGGAGAAACGAAGGCTATCTGATCGTCTGAGCATATGACAGATCCTGAGCAGAAGGCAAAAGATCGTTAAAAGTGGTGGGCACTTACCGACCTTTGTACCGCGCCTCCCGCTTTTCTTTCATGGCAGACTCGCCCTCCTTAAAGTCCTCCGTAAACAAGGTGATTGTTTCCGCCACATTGCAGGCGTCGAGAGCAGCGGCAAAATCGGTCTGGAGTGCATTATACATCAGGTATTTGGCCTGCCGGATAGCGGTAGGGGCTCCCTTGGCCAGTTTGTTGGCGAGGCCCATCGTCTCTTCTTCCAGTTTCTCAGCCGACACCAGCTTATTGAGCATGCCGTACCGGTAGGCCTCTTCGGCGCTGATAAAATCACCGGTGAAGAGCAGCTCAGCAGCTTTTGTCAGGCCGATGATACGGGGCAACTGCCATGCTCCACCCATCCCCGGGGCCAGGCCTATATTTAGAAAGCCTTGGGAAAACCGTGCCTGCTCAGCCGCCACCCTGAGATCGCAGGCTAACGCCAGGTCAAAACCAAAGCCCAGGGCAACTCCCTGAACGGAGGCGATCGTAACCTTCTCCAGCCGCTGGAGCTTCAAAGGGATACCGAGCATTCTGCGGTTAATCTGGCGGACGCCCTCAATGGTTTCCCCCGGCGGCACGAGACTTTCAGCGACGTCGTGTCCCGAGCAGAATCCCCGTCCGGCAGCCTTGATAACGAGCACCCAGCTGCTCCAGTCATTTGCCAATTCGTCCAGTACGGCTACCATTTCGTCGATCATTTCATAGCTGAATGCGTTCAGCGAATCCGGCCTATTCAGGGTGATAATATCGATTGGCCCTGTCCGGGTCAAAATGAGGTTCTTGAAATCCATTTTACTCCTCCCTTGTTCATTGGGTTCTTGTGAGATAAAAGGCAAGCGCTTAGATTATGGTCAGCCGTTTGGCAGCCCAACAACGCGCTGAACTAGGCATCCTTCTCGGCAACCAGTTGCTTCATATCCACGGATCCTTTCGCCGTCAAGGGCAACTCGCGCCAGATCTCGACGGTGGGGACTTTGTAGCTGGCGATATTTTCTCTGAACCACGTTTCGATATCGGCAGCCGTTTTCGTGGAACCTGGCACCAGTTGGACAAATGCTTTGGGAATCTCTCCCTTGCTTGGATGCGGCATGCCGCTAACTGCAATATTGGCAATATCCGGACAATTTCTACCGATCATCTCAACCTCCCCGGGTGATATTTTGAAGCCGGAAACGCTGATGAGGTACTTCTTTCTTCCGTACCAGTATATGTATCCCTCTTCATCCAGCATTCCGATATCTCCGCTGTAGAACCAACCATCCGCCGTGAAGTCTCTGGCCGTTTCCTCCGGTTTGTTCCAATAATACTTACAGCGAGACGGCGTTTTGATTGCGATTTCACCTTTTTCTCCGGGGGGCAACTCCTCCCGCGTGTCAAAATCGACAATCTTTATGTCAACTCCCTCGTCTGGCGGTACGGTGCCCATGAGGAATTTGTCCTTAAAAGGGATCTCGTAGCCTACCCGGCATCCCGCAGGCCCAACGTTGCATACCTCGCTCATTCCGTAACCGATCTTGACGACCGGAACACCGAGGGCCTCTTCAAATGTCTTGGAAAACTCGGCGGTAACCCAAATCATCCATTCACCCGGCATCCAGAGTTTCACTGAAGACAGATCATATTGCTTGAAATCCGGGTGTTCCAAGATCGCTTTACACACGGTAACGGTCCCGGGGATATATTCCACCCTGTATTTTTCGATCGCCTTCATTACCGTGTCGGTATCGTATCTGGCCAATATATACATCGTCCTGCCATGGACACAGGAAGCCCAAATGCCCCAACTCAAAGCACCGATATGGGTCAGCGGGCCAAAAATGAGTGCTGAGTCGCAGGGCCGTAAGTCATGACCGACGGCCCAGATCTGATAACCGAAGGCTCCCCCCCTCAGCGTATTCTCATGGGTATGAACGGTTCCTTTGGGAAGGCCCGTGGTACCACCGGTATACGGAACGACCTCTTCCTCATCCATTTCAATATCCACCCTGGGAGGATTCGGTGGATACTTTTCCAGCAGATCAAGGAATTCAAACGTATCGGGAAAGGTCTGCTTTGGCGGCTCCATAATCGGGTGGAGGGGTAACGTGGGATTCGCCGGCATATAGTCGTGGAAACTCGTAACAACAACATCCTTGATTCCGGCTCTCCCGCGAAGGGGAGCAACGTATCGGTAATTCTGGTCAAAGACAAAGATGAGTCTAGCACCGGAATCGTTCACTTCATATTCCAGCTCATACTCCTTGAATCCAGAATCCACGGTGAAAATAATTAGTCCGAGTCTGGCAGCTGCAATGTACGCGATACATGTCTGGGGCGAATTATGCATGTACAACAGCAGCCCGTCTCCCTTGTTGTAGCCCATATCTGCCAAAGCAGTCGCGACACGATCCGCCTGCTCATCCCACTCCTTGAACGTCACCTCTTTCCCATAAAAGTTCATGGCTACCCTGTCTGGTGTCTGCTCTACCTGCTTTTTCAGACAGTCGGCGACGGGTATTTTGCCAAAAGGGAACCTCGTGCGGGTAGGAAGGCCAGGTGGCCAATTCTTTCTCCACAATGCATACTTATCGAACCGATCACTATTGCTCATCCCCTAGCCCTCCCTTTTTTCATGACACATTGAGCAAATGGTAATACTTACAGCCCTGCGGGTCGAACCCTCTGTTCCGATCCCGGGCAGCGTCCGCCGTGACATTGGCTATCCCAAGGCAGAGTCCCCACTGCCAGAATAACGCTCTCTTGCGATCAGGGCGGCACCGATGGCCGAAACTAATCGGGGATCGTAACTTGATGGGAGAACGATATCGCCAAACAAGTTTCTGAGCTCTTTCATCAGTCCTGCGTTCTTAGCGCCGCCGCCGCAGGCAAGTATGTCCTGTTCTACGTTCAACCTGACCACGAGTGTGTAAATCCTGCTGGCAAGGGCGTGATGTAATCCTCTTACAATACTCTCGATGGGTTCCCCATTTGAAATCCTGGATATCACTTCTGTTTCCGCAAAAATCGTGCACGTACTGGAGATGGGCACCTTGGTCTCCGACTGAACCGATAATGCGGCCATCTCATCCATCCCGAGCTCAAGGGAGACTGCGATTCTTTCCAGGAATCTGCCGGTTCCGGCCGCGCACTTATCGTTCAGGGTGAAGTTGACCACCTTCCCCGTACGATCAATCTTTATGGCCTTGCTGTCTTGGCCCCCGATATCGATGATGGTCCTGGCGCCAGGCAGCAAGTAGTGCGACCCGCGGCCGCAGCACGTTATTTCGCTGATGGTCTTGGATTTGAGCCCGGTGATATATCTCCCGTAACCGGTGGCGACAATGGCGGCCACCTCATTCATCGAAGTCCCGATCTGTTCGAGGGCCCGATTCAGCGCGGTCTCAGCACTTTTGCGGAAGTTCTTGCCTGATGGTAAAATGCTTGTGCTCTTGGGGGTGCCTTCACCATCCATCAAAACGGCCTTGGTTGAGGTGGACCCCAGGTCTATACCGGCAAAGAGCATCGGGATCAGCCCTCGCCGATCATCTCAAAGAAGGCATCCAGCCTGAGTTGAACCTCGGCGTCAGAGTAGAACCGCTCATCCGCCTGATCCGCGTCCAGAACAACCACGGGCAGACCAAACTTCTCGCGCATCACAGTGGCCATATCCAGCACGCCCGTGGACATGATCTTGCAACTCTTATTGATCTGGACCAGTGCCCCGTCAATCTTATACGCTTTGATATCCTCGGCAAGCCTGTCTTCAATTGAACCGTAAAGCGTTTCCGCACAAGAGGAACCATACCCGGTGTGTCCGAAGGCCAACGCCTTTCTCGCAAAATGCTCGATGGGATCGGAGTCATCAAGATCCTGCGTACACCAAACGTAACGGGTATAGTCCCCAAAAGGAAAAACGCAGCCCTTTTCCGCGAACAGGCCGGAAAGGCCCAGCCGGTACCAAGGCGGGATGTTTAAAAGGATCAGGCGGTGTCGTTCATCGGGAATGGCGCCGATCTTGTTCTTCACCCTCTCCTTTACTTCCTCGTAAGCCTGTTTGAGGAGATCCACTCCGAGCTCTGTTCCCGATAAAGAAGTGGGAACAAAAATCAGGTTCGCTAAATCGGAAAAATTAAGCGGAGCCGGAACCGCCTTGTTCAACTCCAGCAGGCCCATCCAGTACTTGGCCTGCTCGCGGGAATAATGTGCGGTTTCCTTCAATTTTTGAGCCGTGGCCTTATTTCCGCTGATCTTTTCAAGCTCAGCCATCGCATCTTCCACCTCACGGACCATGTATTCCAGATAGTAGTCCGGGGGCTCCTCGTCCGACATTCGCGTGGGGGTATTAATCACCACATAGGGTTTATCGAAATGGAGGCGCAGGGCATCAAACCATTTCAAATAGTTGAGGCATGCGTTTGAAACGGTAGTCAAGAGATCTGGTTCGGGCAGCCCTCCCAAAGGGTGTTCCGTGCCTTCATCCAGCAAAAAGCCAAAGTTGTTTCGGATGTAGGAACACAATTCGGGCTTATAATCATGGGCCTCTGCGATCGTGCAGTATTTCTCAGAGAGATGCTGTGCCGCGCAAACACATGCATAGTTCTCCGGGTAGGCAACCTGAATCCCCAGAACCCCACACATGTCATTAAGCGGGTTTGAGCTTACCACCGACCAGGCCAGTGGTCTGTTTTCCCATAGGTCTTTGTAGTACTGGCGCAAGGCGGCGCTCACTGCTTTACCCGATTCCAATCGTCTTTTTTCCGGTTTGGACATCTTTCTATCTCCTCTCAGTCATTCTACCCCGTTATTGATTCCACAAACCCATCAATTCGGGTTCGAATGGGGGCCATATCGCACAAATATTCGGTTTCGACAAAGGTGACCGGAACTCCCAGCTTACCGTCTATCGCGTGCTCCAGGTAGGGGAAATCCATTTTCTCTGACTCACACCACTTTTCGACGGCGAATACCACACCGTTGACGCCGTATTCCGATACCATCCTGGATATGTAATCAAATCTGTCATCAGCGGATGTAGCAAAGGGACAGGGCACCTTTGAGTAGCCTCTGGCCAGCGCCAGCAGCGGATCCTGATTCGGATCGACAGCATGCCAGAAGGATCTCGACCCGGTGTTGGTATCATCCGCCACCACGAGGGCACCGGAGGATTCCATTGTCTCAATCAGACGGCCATCCACAATACAGGGCCCCGAGACCATCAGCCGGGCTTTGGGCTTGGCTTTCTCCTTACGATTCTGGAGTTCATCGAGCAGCTGTTCCAGGAGTTGATTGTTCTCTTCCTTGTCCATAAGAAAGCTGACCATCATGATCTTGAAGGCTTCAACTCCGGAGATAGGCGGCGACTCATCCTTCCGCAAGTCATAGACCTTCCTTAGCAGTTCTCTGTTTCGATTATAAACCCTGATTGCACCCGAGAGTGAATCCGCGGATACTTCTTTCCCTGAAAAATCCCCCATGGTCTTGGCGAGTCTTGCAATCTCCTTTGAGAAGAAATTAATAGCGTTTTCTGTTTTCTTGAATCGGACCCCAAGGGTAGCGACAAAATCATCCGGTCTGTGCCACTTCCAACCCCGGGCGAAAAAGGTTACGGTTTCGCACGATTCTGGCAAAACCACACCGTCCACGTTCGGATAGTGCCCTTTCAGAACTTGATCCCAGATGGCCCTGAAGATAGAGGAAGTGTAGATATGGAGGTTGGTGTGGGCCAGGCTTATCGGTTCACCAATCGAGGGAAAAAGCCGGATCGGATGAAGACCGGCAGCGTAAATTACCTCCTGCGGCACAACCGGATGCATCACGGCGATGACGTTCTTCCCCGATGTATTCCGAAAGTCAGTCAAATAGGCCTGCATGTCCTGAGCAATTTGGTTTATTCCTTCAATGGCATTCATCATTGTATCGACCTCCTTGATTCGGGGTAACATTTCAGCTCTTTGAAAATTACTCCTGGCCCTTACTCAAGGCCGAGTAGTTACGCGTGGTGAAACGCATGAGCATGGAGATGTCTTTTTTTACCTCATGCCCTCTAACAGGGGGTCTCAGCGTGCCGCTTCAAACCGTGCGCATGAGCAACTCGTCATTGTCTTCTAGGGCCTTGGTCCGTGTGCGCCAGTTTGAAGCGGCCTACCGACTCGTCTTTCTGAGGGCATGGTAAAAAAAGACATCTCCATGCTCATTCACCAGTTAATTTCAAAGAGCTAAAATATTACGATTCGGGCATATCTCCCACGATTTTCAAAAATCTTGAGATGATACCACGCATGTTACGCGTTCTTTATCAATCCCCGGAAAAACCCGCACTACCATTGCCATGATGGATTCTTACTCTGTTTCCAAGCCGAGTTCAATGAGTTTTCCCCTCGTCGGGACACCTCTAACCACATCCCATCCCTTTTCCTCATAGTAGTCATCGAGCAGTTTTTCCACATCTTCCCTGGTTAGATCTTTTCTCCCGAAGTAGTCTGTCAGGACCATATCCTCGCCCTTGTCGGGACGCCTGAGGGGCTGAAACCATTTTTCTGGAAATCGATCGTCCTTCCGGTCGAAACCCTCCCTTACGTTCGCCATCTTGTATACGTTATACGCCCTCTCCGCGTCTTTGAGGAGTTCGTCAGGCTCCTTTTTGAATCCCGTCCCCGCCGAGTAAAGCTCGGCGGCAACTTCAAGGTTATAGAGCGATGAGTTCTGCATCCGGAAGCACACGCCCAGACAGTTGAGGATGGTTGCCCAGTTTTCGTAGTGGGCCGTAAGCCGCGCCACATTAAAACCGGATTCTTCGAAGACCCTATCCATCGCATCCTCTGGCACATAGCCCACCTTTGATACAATCTTCCTGAAGAAATCCGGCTCTCTCCCCTTGGCAACGGTGAGACCTCCAACAGGCATGTCATGCGCCCCTCTTGGATTGACAACCGAGCCGAAAACCTCCACACCGAGGCTCGCTCTGGCATCAAAATCCGGCTCTGTTCCCTTTATCTGGTAGGCAGCCTCTGGATGGCCGAAGCGCTTGATCAAGCCCTCGAAGCCCTCGCCCAGGACAACCCCGAAACCCTCCTTTGCGGCGGTCATTCCAATCAGCTTCTTGACGCTCTCAAAACCGGGCTTCATTTCCAAACCGCCCGTATCCGCTGTGGTGATAATACCCCGCTGATAGAGATCCGTCGCATGACTGATCAATGCACTCAATGTCATCGCGTCCACGCCGAGGCGATTCGATTCCGCAAAGAGCCAGCAGGCCTTGTCAAAATCGCCCACTTCATTCCGAATACCATAGGACATGGGAGGGTCAATCGGGGTCCCGAGCATCATCTCGAAGTCTCCCAGCTCACCTCCTTCAAACGTCCACATGAACTTATCCGGAGCAATACAGGAGGGACAGCCAATGACTCTCCGCTTCACCCGATTGAAATGCTGTTCGCCGTAGAGATCGAAGCTCTCCCTTTCCGGAAAAACCTCGGTAAAGTTCTTCGTTGTGAAGTAGCCAGCCTTTACCCACAGGGGAAACACGTAATACAGTCCCTGGGATGCCCATTTCTCACGATGAGGATCCTTCATGGCCCTTTCAGTTAGTTTATCCACAATTCGCATGAACCCCTCTCGGTCAGCGAATCGGGCCCCCTTCCTCCCGCTGACTACCAGTGCTTTAAGCTTTCTGAAGCCCAGATTTCCGCCAAAAGAGCGGCCAAACGTTCCAAGGTAATCATTAAACACCATGGAGATGGGCACCATGTTCTCACCCGCCGGGCCAATGCATGTCACGGAGGCGCTCTCTCCATGCCGTTTTTTCAACACGGCCATGGTTTCTCTCACGTCTCGTCCCCAAAATTCGCCGGCATCGCAGATTTCCACATCCTCGTCCTCAACCCTCAGGTAAACGGGTTTGTCAGCCTTACCTTTGATTACCATGTGATCGTAGCCGGCCCACTTGAGCGCTGTGGCGAACAAGAGGCCGCCCACAGCGGTATAAACGGTCCGTGAAGCGGCATCTTTGGTCGTGAGAAAGCCCTTCGGGCTGCCCGGGCTCGGACTGCCGCTGAGAACCCCGGCACCGAAAATAAGGGGCATCTCCGGATCGTAAGCATCCATCCCGGCGGGAATCAAATCATAGGCCAGTCTGGCATTCATTCCCCAGCCACCAATGTATTTCTGTGCAAAATTGTAGCTGAGGGGTTCCTCGTTAAGCCTGCCCTCCGTCAGGTCTACCCACAGCACCTTGCCGGCAAACAAGCCATGTTTTTCCATACCAAATCCCCTTTCTCCTCAAGCAGCATTCTTCCTTTCAAAAGCTAGAGCCCCGGTGGGACAATGCCTTACACAGATACCGCACGAATCACATTCTTCGGTGAGTTGAATGTCCGGCCAGCACCCGTAATAGGGACTTACCCGAATCTTGGCTGCCCGGGGATTGATGGTTTTATCAAATCTTAATCCACATCGCATAACACAAATCCAGCAGCACTGACATTTGGTTGCATCAACGACAATCCTTCGGTCTTTCTTATTCGTATCGAGCATGTTTACCTCCCTCGGCTCTCCTGGAACCCCCGCTACTTGAACTTCGGTGCACGCTTTTCTTTGAACGCGGCGATTCCCTCAGTCATGTCGTCCGAGATCATGGTCATTACGTGGGCTCTCGCCTCAAATTCAACCGCCGAAGGCAAATCCATGGTCAACCCCTGGTAGATGGATTTTTTGGCCATGCCCATCGCCAGAGTGGGCTTTTTTGCAAGTTTTGAGGCGAGTTCCATGGTGCGGGTCTCAAGTTCTTTCGCCGGCACGACCTGATTCACGAGCCCGATTCGTTCGGCTTCCGCGGCATCGATGATGTCACCGGTAAAGATCAGGGCACACGCCTTGGAAACCCCGATCAAGCGCGGAAGGAAGTAGGTTGCCCCGCAATCACTCTGAACACCCAGGTTAAGGTAAACATGGCCAAATCGCGCCTTATCTGAGGCAATAATAATATCGCAGGCCAAGGCAAAACCAAGTCCTGCACCGACAGCCGCACCATTTACCATGGCAATGACAGGCTTGGGCATATTCCTCATATTGATCGGTACCTGACCAAATTTCAGGATTATGTCTCCTAACTCCCTGGGATCCTTAATCGTATAAATGGAAGAACCGAGATTCCCCCCCGCACAGAAAGCCCTTCCACTACCGGTGAGGATCACCGTCTTCACCTCATGGTCCCTTGCTACCTGATCTATTGCTGCAAGCAATTCATCACACATGGTTTGATCTACACCGTTCATAATCTCCGGTCGATTCAAGACGATTTTAGCCACTCCCTCATCCTGCTTCAGAACGATTGACGTATATTCCATAAGCACCTCCATCCCTGGACATATGGCTTCCCAGGATCAATTCTCTTGAGCTTTCTGAAAGTCCTATCTTCAAAGAGCCGCTGGTTTCCCGAGGCTCAATAATCAGATCTCCCTTTGTTGGAGGGAGACTATGACTAAAAAGGCCATGTATGTCAAGGCAAAACCGTCCACAACATATGCGGTTCTTGGGTTGGGATATGGCGGGGGGCCTGTGCCTGCCCCCCATCGGCTTCGCCTCCC